>Ga0134125_10000602_pt1 | contig 47753 bp, 80 predicted proteins | sample KB31751_FD_96464 | JGI IMG/M metagenome (GOLD analysis project Ga0134125, IMG submission 96464) | Terrestrial soil microbial communities with excess Nitrogen fertilizer from Kellogg Biological Station, Michigan, USA - KB3-175-1 | ecosystem: Environmental > Terrestrial > Soil > Unclassified ...
AGCATCCCCATGATCGTGCGATTGGCGTAGAAGCAGGACCGGCCGATGGTGACGGTGGGGTCGGCGGAGGTCTGCACGGGGGCCACACCCGCAGGCATCACCGGGGGCTTGTACACCATCGCGTTCATCACGGAGATGAGGTCGAGGCCGGTCTTGGGGGCCAACAGCGTCACGTCGATGTTGCACGCGCGGACGGCGTAGCGCCAGTCTTCGATGGCGAGGCCGATGTTCCACCGGAGCCAGTGTTGCCAGGACAGGAACGGGCGTGCGTTCGCGTCGTAGGTGTTCTGGCGACCCATGTCGATCATTTGGAGGCCAGCGGGCATCCCCTCGGGGAAGATGGTGTGGATTTGCTTCTCCCCCCAAGTGATGAGCCACAGGGACGTGTTGGTGGATTGCGTGCCGCCGCAGTCGATCACGTTGTTGGCGATCTGGGAAGTGGAGGTCGTGACCGTGTTGTAGATGTTAGCGAAGCCGGTGAAGGTGGTCGGGGAGGTGGTGTTGTTGGAGTAGAAGATGTCCGACGCGACCTTCTGGGTCATCGCTTGGGTGTGGAGGCGGGTTTCCTGCGCCCGCATCTCGGCGGCTTGGCCCCCAAGTTGCATGAGGGAATCGTCGATCACGATGAGGTCGGGGTACTCGACGCAGGTTTGGACCTGCTTGGCGACACCGGCCAGCGTGGCGCTGACGCCTTGGTTGTACGAGCGCGTGGTGATGGTGGGGAGCTTCACGACCTGCGTGAACTCGTAGGCGTTGCCGGACTGGCACTCCTTCGCCATCATGTCAACGAGGATGCCGTTGTCCTGCGACAACAGGTTCACCAGCGGGGCGATCTTGCCGTCGAGGTTGTGGCGGAGGCCCCATTCGGAGTAGGTGTAGACTCCGGGAGTTAGCGTGGACATTGGGAGGTTCCTATTGCGTCATGTCGGGGAACAGTTGCGCCCCGAGCGTTTTGGGAAGGGCACGACCGTCTCGTCCGTTGGGGGCCGGGCGACCTGGGGCCGCCGGAGCACCTTCGTTGAGCGCGTTCGCGATGGAGAGCATCATCTTGGCGAGTGCAGGGTTGTTCCCAGCGCCGTAGGCGTCAAGTGCGGCCTTGGCTTCGGGGCTCCCGTACACGTCCCACAACTTCCCGATGGCTTCGGAGGACTTCTCTCGCGTCGGTCCTGAGAACTCGGGCATGGAGTTGAGTTGCGCGATCCACTCGGCCTGTTGGGCGGTGTGGACGGCGAGTTGGGCGGCGGAGGCGGCGGATTGGGCCTCCACGAAAAGGTCGAGTAGGCCTTGGGCTTTGTCGGCGGGGACGCCCGCCTCGGCGAACGTGGACTTGGCCTTGGTCAGGAGGCCCTCGTCTACGGTGAAGGACTCGGGAAGCTTGAGGTCGTACTCGACGGGGGTGGGGGCCTCAGGCTCAACAACGGGTTCGGTGGGCTGCGCACCCTCAACTGCCGCTGCGGGCTCGGGCTCAACGGCCACCTCCACCTCAGCCGCAGCCGACGGTTGCGCCACGTCGCCCTCAGGGAACAACGCAGCGGCGGTGGAAGTGGCCGGAGCCTCAGCAGCGGGCGCAGTTGCCGCAGGGGCCTCAGGAGTCGGGGTCGAGGTCGGGGCTTCCGACATAATTCGCGTCCTTCTTGGTTAGGGAGGCCTCAACGGCCATGGCCTCGTTGGTCATCAGGATGTATTCGTTGGGCGTGAAAGTGGTCACGTCGCGAAGCAGGCGGAGGCCCGCATTCCGCAGTCCCACTTTCATACACAACTGCGCGTGGTCGAGGTCCTCGGATTGGTTGAAGATTTGGGCCTCCGTGAGGCGGTTCCACACCCAGCGGCGTCCATCCTTATGGGACATGAGGGAGCCGATCACGATTTTGTCCGTCACGCGGTCGCGACGGGCTTGGGCCTCACGGGCGGCTTTTTGACGTTCGTTGGTGGCGGAGGTCATCACACGCACTCCACGTCAACAGACACGGGAGGTTGCGCGACACCGGCGATGCATAAACGGACGGGGAAACCCGCTTGGAGGAGCGCAAGTTCCTCCGCGTCCGGTTTCCAGTATGTGGCGATATAGCTTTCAGTGCGCAATGCCGGAAGGTCCGCACATCCCTCAGCGACGTAAGTTCTATCGCACGCGTCCGTTCGAATGGGAGTCATGCGGCCCTCCCCAGCATGGCCTGCAACGCGTTCTGCCCGCCGCCAACGTCGGTGTTACTCAGCGTCTCCGCACCCTGCGCCATCGCGGAGCCGGTTTGGAGGGCCTGTTGCTGTTGGAGTTGCTTGCCCCGCGCCGCGCGGATCGCGGCTATGGCCTCGGGGGTATTTTGGAGGTGGGGTGGGATGTTCAGCAGATCGCCGTACGTCTCGATGGTTTCGTCCGAGTTCACGTTGTCCATCGCGTCGGGCTTCACGGCCACGAGGCCGCCCGCGAGTTGGAGCCAGCGCTCAATCGCGCTCGTACTCGCCGCGCGTTGGGCGTCGGCCAGGATGGAGATGTATTGGATTTCGATGGGCTGGCCCGCGATCTCCGAGGGCGGGGGCGGGAAGAGCTTACGCCGTTGCATGATCGCGAAGGTGCGCTCGATGATTTGGTCAAGGCCCTCGTTCTCGGTGCGCTCGATCACGGGGCCGAGGAGGATCAGCTTTTCTTCACGCGCGGCATCGACCCACGTCGCCGTTTGCACCTTGTCCTCGGCGGAGATCATGCGGAACAGGGGGGTGAACATCACCTCTTCAATCCGCGACTGGACTTCGCGAATGTCCTCCATCATCTCGGCGATGCGGGGCTCGAACTGGAAGGCGGGCTTGAAGCCGGAGTTCGGGTCAGTGGAGTAAGTCACGTCGCCCGGCAGGATCGACATGGGTTCGTTTTTCATTGAGGCGGGCGCGACCATCGGGGGGCGCACCATCTTGTCAATGGCCTCGGCCTTTCGGCGCTGCTCGGTTTGGATTTGACGGACGGCGGGTAGGGCGTCCATGCCGGGGGAGCGCCCGTAGGCGTCATTGGAGGTCACGTCCCAGCGGAGCCCTGCGAAGGGGCACTCGCGGAAGCCGGACGCGCGGAGGACGAAGCCTCGGTTTTGGGACTGCGTTCCCGCGTTGGTGGTGGATTCCCAAAACACCTCGCGGTAGGGGAAGGACTTGGGGACGAGGTAGGGCTGCTCGACTTCGCCGAGGTACACGGGCAGGTTCGGCTCGATGGCGTGGCCGATCACGATTTCCATGTCTTGGGAGGACGCGGATTTGGCGAGGTTTTGGGTGGAGGGCGAGAGGTTCGCCAAGCCAAACTCCTTCACCGCTTCATTCACCGTGTAGGTGTACTCGCGGTACGCGGTGTCCACACGGAGGGTGTTGTCGAGGCCGAAGAAGAACTCGCCGACGGGGGAGTTGAGGAAGCGGACGACGGTCTTGGGGTCCTCGTACTGGATTTGGAGAGCCGAGCCGAAGACGACGAGTCCGTGGTAGGCGTCCCCGAGGGATTGATAGAGGTTGGACTTGGCGTAGACGGCCAGCATTCGAGTGGTGCATTCGGAGAGCCACTCCTTCACCGGGCCTTCGGGGAGGTCGTCCTGACCTTGGAGGCCGAGCCGGAACCAGGGCTTGGTGGGGGAAGTGAGGCCTGCGAGGAGGCCGGTAGCCAGGGTGCGCGCCGCCACCAATCCGGTTTCATCCACGATTGCGCCATTAATCGGACTTCCCTTAGAGTAGTTGTTCGGGGTGGCGAAGAACTGGTACTTCCTCGGGAGGAAGAGTTCCGCGAGCGCCCCCCAATGAGACCACCATGGGATACGATACCCACGCATGGTTTCAAGACGGTCGCCTGACCAACGGGCGGTCGCGTCGATCACGTCTTTCGGGACTTTGGAGAGGTCAATGGACATGGTTGGCCTCGGCGCTGCCGTTATGTGATTTCCATTTGCTTTGCGCTTTACGTTTTGCTTCGTAGTTTCCCTCGCGATGAGGGAAATCAATAACAACGGCAGTGATAGCGGTGCTGGGCGCTGGTCTGGGGGCCTCTCGGGGCCTCTTCCACTCGACTCTCCCTTGGGAGGTGCGCGGGGCCAAATCGGGCGGGGTTAGGGGTTGAGCACAATTGGGTGATAGGGCAGGTACGAACCCGGCCCCTCCTCTGTTGGTGCGGAGGATGTTAACAAGCGTCATCCTTAAACGCTCCTACGGGACGCGAACCACTCGAAGGTGCGGCCCTCGAAGGTTTCATCGTCGTCGTCTTGCCAAGTGTCGGAGGCGAACAGCACGCGTTCGGTCCTCTCGGTTTCCGTGGCGCGCTCCCGTTCTGGACGTTCGCGATGTGTGGGGGAAAGGTAGTACCTCATCCGAGAACTTTTTTACCACCACTGATCTGCGGCGAACGGTTGGAGCCGGTGATGAAGGTGCCGTTCGCGTTCCCTTCGGCTGGGCCGAACAAGGACGTGCCGCTGCTGCCGAGGAAGGTGGGCGCTTGCGGGGCTTGTGGGGGTTTGGGCGGCTTGGGGCCAAGCGCCTTTGCGGCGAGCGGGGTCAGCACAGACGCGGCGGTTAGGCCCGCTTGAGCAGCGGTCAACCCTCCGGTGGCAGCGGTCGCAGCGGTCGTTGCGCCGAGGCCCGTCGCTGCACCCACGCCAGCGGCAGTTGCATCGGCGGCGGTCCCAATCGCGCCTACGGTGGACGCGATGTCGGCAGCGGCGAGGCCGGTGGTCGCAGCGGTTCCAGCGGCAGCAGCGGTAGTGGCGGCAGTTGCGGCGGTCAGCCCCGTTGCGGCAGTGCCAGCAGCGGCCCCCGCCCCACTCAACGCGGTCGCGCCTTCGATGGCGAGGGAGATTGGATCGAAGCCCATCAATGCACCTGTGGGGCGGTGGGGCGGGAGTAGAAGTGTTCGGGCAGGGGCGCCTCGCGCTTGGCCCACCCACTCACCTGCGTGTCGTATGCGAGCGGGTCGTATTCGGACTTCATCTGGCTGCGGCCCTTCCATGCGGTGGTCGCGACCGGGAATGCGAAGGTGAGGGCGATGGCGTCGGCGATGTCGGGGGAGTCCTCCATCTCATCCTTCGGCGTCAACACGATGGCGTCCTGCTTGCCCTTCACCTTCGAGTGGCCGTACTCGACAGCGATGAGTTGGTCGAGGAGGTCGCGGTCATTCGGCAAGCAGCCGCCCTCACGGAGCCACGTGCGGAGGCTCAAGTACATCTCGGCGCGCTTGTTGGCCGCTAGGTCGCCCCCAAGCGGTACGCTCGCCGCTCCGCCGAATTGAACTTCAATTGGGGAGTGCCCGAGGTGACGGAGGAAGTCAATGACGCCAGAGCCCACACCGCCGCCGTCAATAAAGATGGCGTCGGGGTTGTGCAATGACTTGAGCGCCGCGACTTGCTGGCCGAGTTCCACATTGTTGAGGCCCCGATAGCGGAGGAGTGGGATGGTGCGGGCGTCCTTGCCCCGGCGGAAGAAGATGACGGATTCGTCGTCGCCTTGTCGCGCCACGTCCACACCCATGATGAGCGGCTCGCCGTAGAAGGACTGTGGGGCGCGGTTCATCGCCGCGCGGATGTCCTCGGAGGAGATGAGCTGGCTAGCGCTCGATGAGGGGAACTCCCCCAGCCACCGCTTCTTGATGTGGTCGGAGTCGACGCCCCAGAGCGCAATCTGCTTCTCGATGTACTCCTTGTTGGTGAAGCTGACTTCGCGGGAGTCCACTTTGAAGGTCTTCCAGAACTGGCCCTGGCCCTCGGTGTCGAAACACTCGCGGAAGCGGCCCGTGTTCCGGGTGGGGTTGCCCATCGCGAACCACAGCAACTCGGTGTCCTTCTCGCCCATCACCCCGTCGATGGTTTCCCAGATGTTGGAGGTGATGCCGGAGGCCTCGTCGAAGATGACCAGGGCGCGCTTGCCCTCGTTGTGGAGGCCGGCGAAGGCTTCGGGGTTGTCTTCACTCCAAGGGATCGCGTCGATGGACCACTCGGGGTGTTCGGGGTCGGTGGAGGCCAACGACGTCGACGTCCACTTGAACAGGTCCTTGCCCAAGAACAAACGATGCCATTTAGCCAACTCTTTCCAGAGTTTGAGGCGGAGCTGCTTCTCAGTGTTCGCCGTCACCGCGCCCTTGGTGTCGGCCATGGTGGAGATGGCCCAGAGGATCAGCCAACACACCATCGCGGACTTGCCGATGTTGTGGCCGGAGCGGACGGCGATCTGGATGGCGTTCGCGATGATGAGTTCGGGGCGGCGCAGGCCCTCCGCGAGTTTGTCTTCGAGGTAGGTTAGGAGTTCATCCTGCCAGGGCTCAGGGCCGGTCTTCTTCTCCAGTTCGCCGGGCTGGCCCCAGGGGAACATGGCATAGACGAACGCGCGCGGGCGGAATGAGTAGGAGCCCAACTCCGTGAGGAGGGCGTCGCGATCTTCTGGTGAGAGGCCCCCCGGCGTCATGGTCAGCTCACATCCGCATCGGTGATGTAGGCCTGGACGGCCCGTTCGCGGGAGAGGCGGAGCTTATCGCCGATGCCGTGGTTGACGTTCACGTTGACGGACTTCGCCACCGGCGCGTGGCCTGTGCGGTCGGCGATGAGGCGGTAGGCTTCGAGGAGCTGGGCGGGCGAGAACTTCTCCGGCGTCTCGTCCAACACCTCCTGCAACCGCATGAGGAAGTCTTTGCCAAGCTCCGCCGATGCTGTGGCGAAGTCCATGAACGCGTGGTCCACCTGACCGGTGTAGTAGGCGAGGAGTTCCTGGAACGCGGGGTTGGCCTTGAGTTGGCTGACGCGAGCGATGGAGTAGTTGCAGAGGGTGGCGGCGACTGTTTCGTCCATCCCGCCCGCAAGCATCTGGGCGAGGCGGTGGTGGGTGTGGCGGAGGGCCTTAATGGTGTTCGCGCCGTTGGGGTCGAAGGAGGAGTTGCCCACTTGGCCGCCTTCGGCCAACACCGCGTTCATGGCCTCGACGTGCGTGGCGTCGAGGGGGCCGGTGGAGGTGACGACTTCGTGGAGGGGAACCACCGGGCGCGCCTTGGTGGCGAACGCGGGGCTGAACTTCGGCCCGTCCATGAAGGCGTCGAGGTCGGCGTCGGTGAGTGCGGAGGGGTGCATGAAGCGGACCTGTGTGGGTAAGCCATACAACGACGCGGGCTGGGCCGGGAGGTAAGTAGCAGGATCGGCCCCAGCGCCACCTTGGGGTCTAGGGGTGGTGCCTGTCAAGCGGGAAACCACAAGAGGGGCGAAATCGGCCTTGACAAAGCGTCGCGGGGCGACTATTCGCGCGCGCCCGCCCACGCGCGGTCTAGAATGACTCGGCGGCCAGAGGGCGCATTGTATGGCTTACCCACTCGTGGGCCTACATATATCCGGGTCCTTTGTGTGCGCGATGCCGGGGGGTACCGGCGGGGTGGGGGGTGCGCCTTCGGCGCGTGTGAGTGTGACCGGATTGGGTGGGCGGGAGGGTGAGTGTGTTCACGGTTTGGGCGCGTGGATTTCGCATAACACTGCGGGCTGTGGTGCGTTTAATGTGGGTGATGCGGGTGAGTGGGCGCTTGACAAGCGTGAGAGCGCCGAATATCCAGGGCGCAGCATCAATGGAGGCTATCATGAGCTATCGTGTTCTCATCATCGGACGTACCTGGGCGAACCGTGAGCCACTATGGCCGGTGTCCAACTATCTGTCCGAGCGTGACGCGCACCGCTTCGCGCGAGATTGGTTGGAGCAATTCCCCAATGAGCCTGTGCGTGTGGTTCCGAACACGCATCCTGTCGCGGCGGTGTTGGCGTATTGAGGATGCGGGACGCCTGTTGAGTAACGAATTGGCCCCTTCGGGGGCCTTTTTGTTGGGGTGGAGGGAGGTGAGGGTGTGTGTAGGCTGCGTAGGCACTATGTCTGTAGTCCTGTAAGCCGTGGGGCACCTGACACCCCCTCCCCCACCAAAAATTTTCTTCTTGACTTTGTAGTATATATGTGAGTGAGTTGTTCTAGATTTGTTCACGGCCAATCGGACGCGCACCCGGCCTGCCCCACGGCTTACACAACTACAGTCTTAGCCAATACGCATACGGGCTGGCGCGCGCTCGCGCCCTCTGCTAGGCTCGCGCTGGGGCCGCCCGCAGGCCTCGCCAACGGAGCGCCCTTCCCATGCCAGCCCTACGGTCGTTCAACGCCTCCAGCGCGGTCGTCAAGCGCGTCGCAGACGCAGCCCTGGACGATCCCGCAGGCTGCGTTGTGACGTGGTTCAGCCGCGACATCGGCCTAGCCGCCTGCAGGCAATCCGCCCGCAGCTTCCAGACCTCATTCTCTTCCCTCCGCGCCCGCGCCCGCCGCCAGCGCATCAACCACGTTGGGGACGCCTCCAACCTCACCTTGGACCTTGAAGTCGTCGGCCCCTACGACTGCCTCGCCTGCACGCCGCGCGAATTGCCTGAAGGCGCGGGCTGGTCAGTGTCGCTCCTCAAAGCCGACACCGCGCTCCAAGGCGTCACCATCACCAGCGCTAGCACAGGCGAGCCTATCGACGGCATTGACCGCGAATCAGTTAAAAAGAACGAAATCCTTAACCGAATGATCGAGTACCCACACACAGTGACGAGAGCGGAATACGATTTCGTCATCGGCGGCAACGCGGAGCGTAAGCGTCTCGCGGATGAATTCTTCACCCCGCATTGGGAGGAGGAGGAACCCGCGCGGACGTTCGTGGGCCAAGACGCCTTGCTCGATGAACTCGGGGATGATGCGTTTGCGGAAATTTCAAATGAGGGCAATAAACCCGCTTGACACACTCAGAGAGGCGAGCGTAGGGTTGGAACATCAAACGGAGGAACAACATGACCAACAAACAACTACACCAATTCGTGAAGCGTTATCACGGTTGGTTTGAAGATGGAGTGATCCGGTTCCCCTCCGTCTATCTCAAGGAACAATTCGAAAAGGCGATTGCCAATGTTTGAGGTCATCGAATCGCGCGTGTGGAAACACACAAGCGGGCGTACCGCTTCAATTTACGGAGCGTGTCCGTGGGTTGCTCAATCCGACGCGCCTAACTGGCAAATCGTGACGCGCGGTTGGACTGTCCGCAATCCCCACACCGGGGAAGTCGGCGCATGTCGGCCACCTTTCGCAACGAAAGAGGAGGCGCAGGCCTTCGCTGAACGGGTCCAGCCCTCACGAAGCGGCTACGGAGACTAACGCCCACTCCCTCTCGCGGACAACCCGCCCTCTGGCTCGCGGCTTCGGTTGGCGAGCCTTTGGGGTGGGCGCACCCCGCGCCAAGGGAAGGAACCCTCCAATGACCATGCAGCGTAGGCATTTTGAGTTGATTGCGAAGATGATCGCGTCTTTGGACGCCTCAGCGCCGTATTACGGACCGCTGAGTCCTCTTGGCGTTAGGAAAGTCGCGTATGAGTTCGCCCGCACGCTCGCCGCCACAAACCCCAACTTCAACCGCGCCCGGTTCCTCAAGGCGTGTGGGGTGGAGGGCTAAAGCATGTTTAACGTCATTATAACCGAATACCGCCTTGACCAAAATCACGTCGGCGAGTTGACAGGGCGGTGCATCCTTTGGTCGCAGCATCGTAGCAAGAAAGCCGCTGGACGCGTTTTGGGCTCCTTAATTAGTGGAAAACACGCAAAGAGCACACAACCTCCGCGCGGCTTTGCGTATCATTATCAAGTTACCAACGCTGATACAGGAGAGTGTTTCGCCCGCAACGATTGTTATTGACCCTCAACCCATGCGGAGGCCCCATCCTCCGCATTATTGAAGGCCAAAAGGAGATTCATAATGCAACTCACCCTCGAACAAGCCCTCATTCGCTACGACCGCAAGCAATCCACGCGCAAGTATTACAACCCCCACGCGCTGAACCTTTACCTCGCGCGTGCGGAGGAGGTGCAAGCAGAAATCGCCAAGGGTAAGTCCCCACGCCAAGCCGTGATTGACAGCTTCACCGATCGCCTTCGCGACTATCTCCTGCGCGAGATGGGCCTTACCGTGTGTGGCGCATGACCCCGCGCTCTCCCCGCGACGCCCTCCACCTCGCAGCCCTCCGGGGCGCGTCAACCCACGCCACGCTCAACCGCCTACGCGGCAAGCGGCGCGACGCCGAGGTCGCCACCTACTTCGGCGCGTGCTGGCGCGGAGCGTGGTGGGCCACATCCCACGACCCCGAATTCGACCTCAGCCAGCCCGGCGAACTCATCGAACGCCGAGGCTGGCGCGAGGTGCAAACGCAACTGCACATTTTGGAAGGGAGGGCGTGATGGCTGACTTCACACTGGATACGTCGGGCGCGGTCGCCACAGGCGATGCCGCACAGGGCACCTATTGGGCTTATTTTTGGCCCGACCTCTCGCCTTTTGAGCGGGGCTACACGCGCAAGGCGTTGGAAGACCTGAACGAAGCCCTCCGCGCCAATCCTGGCAACTACTTGGACGGCGGCGAGGGGGTCGAATACATCGGCCCGACCGTCGGTTTCTCCGACCTCTCCCCCGAAGCTCTAGGGGTAATCAGGAAGGACTGCAAGTTGGCGGAAAACAACTCCTACGCTTGGCATACTTGGCTGGACCGAGTGGGTGTTGAAGGAGGGAAGAACTTTTGGGAGAGTCGGCAAAAACCCCATCGTTGGTATGCCAAAACCTTCCCACCCCTCACCGTCTTCCTCTCTGACGAGGGCAGGGTCTGCTTGAGGGAGGCGACGTGATGCGACGCGCAGCAATCACTCTCGCACTCACCATCGGCCCCTGCGCGGCGTACGCCGTGTGGGCGCTCACTGGCCGCCATTGGGGCCACCTCGCCCTGGCGGCGGCGCTGAACCTCACCCTCTGGACCGCTGGCCCAGCGCTAATCGCCTACGCGGCGCGCGCGTCCCTCCAATAACCGTTCTCCCGATCGGTACGCAGGAGCCCAATCATGACCGTTGACCAGTCTCTCGAAGTTCTCGCCCGCCATCTTGACGGAACAGAAGATGACACCGAACAAGCGCACCGCTCTGCCGACGCCGCCTTGTGCGAAGTCCTGCAAGCCCTCGGCTATGACCGTCTTGTGGCCGCGTGGCAAGAAGTGGGAAAGTGGTACGCCTAACGCGGAGGGAGGGGCGAAGCCCCGAACACTCACGTCTGCCGAAAGCGCACTCACTCCGCGCTTGACAGTTACACCGTACCGCGTAGCGTTCCCACTCAGCCCTCAACACTCAGGAACCGCCCACATGAAATGGACACCATACCCCACGCTGACCCGCCCCCAACGCATCGCCCTCGCGGTCCTGGCCGCGTGGCAGGCCACCCACCCGCGCCCCGTCAGCCTCGGCGGCCCGAAGTGGTCGCATGGAGGGTGCGCGCGATGACTAGCGACCTCATTGCCGAATTCAAAGAATGTCTCAGCCGCATGAGCTACGCTCGCGCGGGGTGGGACTACGAACTCTCCCCGGAAGAACGTACAAGGGAGAACGCGTTGGAAAAGAATTCTCTTTCCCGCGCGCGCGCTATTTGGGGCGACAACCCCGACGCACACGAAGTTTTGCGTGCAGCTTTCGTTGAGGCCAGCCCCCTCGCCACGCTAAAGGAAATCACCCAATGACCGCTAAGCTCTTAATCCGCGAAGTGAGCGCACGCGAGTTCGTACAGCACAACGGGGATTACGTTGACCTCTACGACGGACAGCATGATTCCGCAGCCCTAGTACAAACCGCCATTGACCGCGCAATCGCGGAGGGTGAGCGTCTGTGTGCTGAGGGCAACGTCGAGGCCTTCCAAGTGTGGGAACTCCGCACCACCCGCCAGCGCGTGTGGAAGCTTGAGGAGGTGACGGCGTGACTAATGCAGAAATAGATGCCACTGAATGGACGCCTTCTCAAAAGGCAAGCGCCAAACGTATTGAGAAGGCGTTCCGAGAGTTTAAAGAACGTTACGCCTGTTATTACCAGTCCCCACCTACTCATCGCTTTTGGAGCAGTCGTGCATTACTGAATCTCCTCGGCACCCTCCTCATCCTCACCCTCGCCATCGGCTTCGCGGTTGTGGGAGGGAGGTAGGCGGCATGCCAATGTTCCTGTCTTCCAAATTCAAAGAAGGTGACTGGGTTGTACGTAAAAAGACACACCTTCCTTGGGGCCGTGTTGTAACCTCACTCACGCGAAACCCTGGACGAGTTTACATAGAGTGGCCTGCCAAACGCGCGTGGGAAGATGAGAAGGATTTACGCAAAGGTAAACATCCATGATCCCAGCTCTCACCCCCGCCGACATCATGTCCCTCCGCACCAGCGCCGCGACCCTCCGCAACCTCGGGGGCGGCGTCAACCTCGGCTCGCCCTACATCCTCTACCTCCCCGCCGATGACGCCTTCTGCCTGCACGCCTACGGCTCGCCTCAGGCCAAGCACGCCGACCCCCGCGTCCTCGGCGCGATGCTGGCGGGGGAGCGCGCCGAGCCCGGCTACATTCGCCGCGTGCTATCGCCGCTCACCGACTGCGACACGGCCTCCCTCGCCCCCGACGACCGCGCGGCCCGCGAACGCCATCGCGCGTCGGAAGCCGCCCGCGTTCGTGCTGCCGAAGCCGAACGCGCCGAGGCCGCCCGCCGACGCGCCCACGCCATCGACGTTTCCAAGCTGGATTTGGAGGACCTATGACCCCGCAACACGCTCACACGACCGGACCTTGGGTATTCGACCAAGGTGTGGTGCCAACTGTACGCTTTGAAGGCCATTGTCATATAAATGGGGATAATTGGTTCGGACTCGCTCAAGTCGCCGTCGAATGCAACGGCGAACCCTCTTTAGAAGGGGAAGCCAACGCCCGCCTGATCGCTGCGGCTCCTGAACTCTATGCCGCCTTGCGGGAAATGTGCAACGTTTGGGGCGGCGGGAACGATGATCCAGTCTATATTGAAGGGCGCAGGGCGCTTTCGCTTGTGGAGCCCACGCCATGACCGACTTCACAACCGCCTTCGCAGTCTACCTAGGCGTCGCCGTCTCCCTAGCGCTCGTGACCTGCTTTCTCTGCGGTCGAGCGCACGACGACGACCCCGCCGCACTCGTCCTCGCCGCTTTCTTCTGGCCCATCTTCCTTGCACTCGCCGTAGCCATTCTTCCCTTCGGGCTCGCGTACCGCGCGGGAAAGACGCTGTCATGACCTCCCACCGCCCCAACCCGAACCTCCCCTTCGACGCCCTCAACCCCCACGCCAATCTCTCCGAGGCCGAGCGAGGGGTCATCGAAGCGCAGAGCTACAACTTCGCCCGCACCTACGGTCGCCCCATGGCCCTCCCGCCCATGCTCTACGAAACCCTGCGCCTGGGCGGCGTGGACATGCGGCACATTGTGGCCGACCCGAGTTTGGAGAACTAGGATGGCCAAGCAACGCAAGCGCGGCGGCCCTTCCTTTGCCGCCTACGTCGCCGATAAGATGGACGGAGAGCCGAAAAAGCCGCGCCTCACCATCGGCTCCAACCTCGCGCGCTCCGGTCTGGACCCTTGGGAGCGCGCGCAGGAAACCCGCAAGGCCAACCGCAAGGAGAAAGAAAATCGTCTCGCCCTCCGCCGTTTCTGACACTTGACAAAGGAACCTCCGTCCCCCACGCGCGCTTGACACGCGCGTTCGCGCAGTTCACAGTGCCCAACGTCACTCCCTCAGCCCGCATCCCGCAGGCTGCAAACCTCAGGAACCCCTCATGCCGCAATTCGACACCTCGACCCCGACCATTTCCCGCAAGTTCGCCGACCACACCTTCACGGTCCCCGCGCCCTTCACCGAAGGCCACGCGCTGACCGCCGACGAAGCCAAGTTCATGAACGGCCAAGTCGCCTCGGTCGTCGGCAACCAGTTCGCCGGTGACGTGCGCCGGGCGTTGGCCGCCTACAACAAGGCCCAACGCGACGCCCTACCGAAGAAGGAACAGGCCTCCTACGTGGACACGACCGACGTATCCGTCCTCGGTTGGGACATGGCCGCGCGCTTCGCGGAGAAGTATGCGGACTACGAACTCGGCGTGTCCAACCGTGGCGGCGACGGCTCCGCGTCGGCCAACTCCGCCCTTGAGCGCACCGTCAACTTCCTCAACGCCGAAGACATGAAGGCCCGCATCATCGCCAAGGGCCTCAAAGTCGGCGCGTTCCAAAAGGCCGCCGCCTCCGACCCGCAGTACAAGACCAAGTGGGCCGAACTGCTCGCCAAGAACCTCGAAGCCAAGGGCGACCAGTTCCGCGCCACGGCCCAAGCGCAGATCGACGCGGCGGCGGCCAACGCGGGCTCCGACGACCTCCTCGACGGCATCACGGCTCCGGTCGCCGAAGTGGAGGCCCAACCCGAAGCCGCCTAACGCGGCCACTCTCTCAGGCAGGGCAATCGGCCCAAACCCCCAGGCCCTAGTGCCAAACCCCCGCATTGCCAGCCCTGAGTGGGAGGCCTCATTGGTGAAAACCAGTGGGGCCTTTCCCATTAAGTAGGAGCCCTAATCATGCCCACCGACCCGCCTCTCATCAAACGCCTTCCGCCCTCCCTTACCTTCATCGGCCATCCCACAACCCTCCAGGTCAGCGTCACACTCCATTCCCTCGCCGATGTTGCCACCATGATCGAATTCTTCACCGTCCTACAAGACCGGCCTCAACTATTCGAGGCCCTTGAACCAGAAGGAGCGCCGTGATGCGTGAATTCATCGAATCCCACTTCGGCGCTGTCATCCTCCGTTGGGCCGAGCCCGATGAAGACGGCCACGGCGAACTCTACGAGGCTCTCCACCTCGGCCAACTCATCCGCGCCGACTCGCCCCTCCTCCTCCTGCGCGCGGTCACCGACCTCGAACCCGCCGTGGGCCGGGTGGTGTACCTCCCCGCCAACACACACTTGGCGTGGGCGGCATAATGGACACTCCCTGTCGCATTTGTCATAAGAGTGAGTGGGTTGGCGTCTATGACATCGCACACCCCGAGCGGTGGATTTGCGTAGAGTGCTGCCCCACCGTTGAACATTTCGACGGAGAAACGGGGCACCAGTTCGACTACGAGCGCGGCGAAGGATGGATGTGTAGGTACTGCGGCATCTTACGCGAACATACCAACTACGACTACTCGGATGAGTTTTGAATGCCCACTCACGCTGAGCTTTCTGCGCTATGGTACTCCGCCCTCAACGAGCCTCTCGGCGTGTGGATCGCCACGCCGGACCCTCTGCGCCTCAAATCGCTGATGTACTCCGCCCGCGCCAAGGAAACCTCGGGCGACCCCGACCACCCCATCGCGCGTCTCCAACTCCGCACCGCCGCGCCCGGCTCCGCCCCCGGCCTTGGGCCGAATAATCTGTGGGTGGTGCGCCCGCCGCCTGACGACGTGGAGGAGTAACCCGTGCCCCCGCCGCTGAAAATTGACACCACTCCTGTTAAATGGAGAATGAACACGGAGGACTTAGTGACCCTCCGCGAAGCCTTCGGCCCCGGCCACGTCAACGAGGCCGTACGGGCGCTCATCAGCGCGTACTGCGCGAGGTTGCGGCGCGAATCTCGTTGAACTCCAAAACATCCCACTTGACATCTCGTTGAACTCGTGTTATACTGCTGTCTTCAATTGGAGGACTGCCATGACCCTTGCTCAACTGAAAAAGTTCATCGCCACTCGCAACCGCTCTGAGTTCTCGTCCAACCTTCAGTTCCAAGTCGATTGTGAGGAGAGCGGCTTCTCCTGTGAAGACCTTGGGGACGCGGTTAAGGTCGTGAACGACGACGGCCACATGTGCGGTTGGCGTTGGGACACTCCACACGGTCCGCTCTACGAAAGCCGCGACGGCCAACTGCGTTTAGGCGGCTGAGTGTGTGTCGGGAAGGTGGCGCGCAGCGCCCACTCCCACCCCGCCGGTAGGGTATCGTATCGATTATCGATGCGTGTCTATTAGTGGTATGCCGCCGCGTCCGAGACGCTACCCCTAGCCGCCATCCCCTCCCATAATCCCCCTTGACATCCGTTCCGCTCCCCTATACGCTACCCAAATGCCCGACGCGATCCCCACGCATCCGCCTTCCGAGTGGTGTAACACCGATGAAGCCGCAGCCTACCTCGGCTATTCCCGCAAGGCGCTGGAAGCGTGGCGTTACTCGGGCTCCGGCCCTCCCTTCTACCGCGTCGGCAACCGCTCCTCCATCAAGTACGCCTACGCCGACCTCAAGGCGTGGATGGAGGCCCAACGCGTGAACCCTTCCGAACTTCAACGGCCTGCCGAATGACCCCGATCATCGCCCAGGGGAGTGACGCAGCGTGGAGGCCCAGCTAGGTAGCAAGCAGGCTGTGCAAGCCGGACTATTGAGCCCTTATCGCAAGGGCACTTTAGAGCAAAACGCAAACGATGAAGCTGGTAAGTTAAAACGCTCAATAGTCCGACTGCCCGATCCGCCCACTGATTCCATTGCCCAGCCCGCGTTCCACAAATTCGTAACTCATCGGAACCCCTCCAATGCCCTTCGACGCTGAACACTTCGTGGTCACCGACCTGCCCGTCCATCCCTCGGTGAGTCAACCAGAGCGCATCCGCACGTTGCGAGACGCGATCCGCGCCGCGCCGCAGGATTTCGACATGCGCGATCCCGCTATGCACACTTGCGGAACCGCTGTCTGCTTCCACGGGTGGGTTAAAGAGCTTTTCTTTGGAAAGTATGTCACTACTGAAACCACTTCGGCGCACTTGGGGCTGTCTCCCCAACAAGGGGCCGACCTCTATCAAATGTGGACCGGAAACGCAGAGCCTTGTAACTTAAACCGTAGATTCCGCGACATCACGGCTCAAGAAGGTGTGCGCGTCCTCAACCACTACCTCGCCACGGGCGAAATCGACTGGTCGGTCGCATGACCGACTCGCCCCTCAACGCCACCGACCCCGACGCCCTGACCCGGTTGTTTGAGAGTGACCCGACGACAATCAGTGACGCGGAGCTTACGGTATTGATTACTGAGCTTCGCCGTCGCCGTAACGCCTTCCTCTCCGAAGAGGCCGCCAAGTCCCTCGCCCCCAAGAAGGCGCGCACCAAGAGTGACGCGATCCCGGCGAGTGTCGCCGCCGCGTTGGACAAACCCGTTAGCGAACTCGATTTGGATGACCTGTGATGAGCGCCTCTGACCTCACCTCCCTCCTCATTCGCGTGGAAAAAGCTGAGGGGGCGGATCGGGAGCTGTTAGTAGCTCTCGGCGAGGCACTGTTCATCGACTTCGCGCCATCGCCCGCGTGGTGGAAAAAGTTCACCAGGTTCATAGACGCTGGGGCCTGGACTGATGCCGCCCTGGCGCTCTGTAAGCGGCTATATCCCGACGTTTTCTTTCACGTTTCCCGGTTCAGCAGGGATGGCGGAGCCGAAGCACACCTCTATCCGAACCGGCGTATAGGAGACGACTACAAAGCCGAGGCCAAAACCCCCGCCCTCGCCCTTCTCGCCGCTCTCCTCAAGGCCAAGATCGCGGAGGCTAGCCATGACCAGTGAAAAGGGACTGGTGGAGAGGCTGCGGGCGGTTCTTCAGTCGCGTCCGATCACGTTGCGGGTGCCACAGGTCTACCACGACCCGGTTCACGACAACCCGTGGGGTCTGTTCGCGGACGATATTGCCGAAGCCGCTACCCTCATCACCACCCTACAAGCAGAGAACAGGGTCGCAGTAGAGGCGCTGAGGAGATTGTCGGACGCCTCGGACGAGATCAACGGCGCAATCGACGACCAGATTTACGATGAGCGCGCAAGCGACGGCTTCGACAGCCAACCAAACGACGAGTTCTCCGTGACGCTCAAGTGGGGCGATATTCATGAGATGGATCGGGCGATCTGCGGCGCCCAGAGTCTTTTCAAGGATCTAGCCTCTCACGGCGCAGGGCTACCAGACAGCCCATCGGTGTCTCAAGAGGCCGAACATGTCTCCCGTTGACCTTATCTTTACTGCTGTGGAGAACTCTCTTCTCTCAATCGAGAGTCGCCTAGACGACCCGCGTTGGGCGCACGAGAAAGAGGCATTGGAGAACTCCCACCTCACTCTCTCCATTTTCCGTAGTCAACTTGTCCAAACTCTCACCCAACCCAGAGGCTGATCCCCATGCCCTCCCCCATCACCGCCTCCATCGGCGTTGAGCTGACACTGAACCTCACCGCCGTCCACACCTCCATCAGTGCGGGCCTCTCCGACACCAACGCTCCCGAGGACTTCATCGAGGACGTGGCGATTGACGCGGTGTTGTACGACTACTACGCCCCCGAACGCGAAGGCCTGAACACAGGATCGCGCGTGCTGACCCGCGATATCCTCCGCGGCGTGGACATCACCAACCCCCATGTTATCCTCCTCCTCGACAACCTCCTCATGTGCGTCAACGACGCGGCGGAAGAGGCGCTTTTGGCGGAGGTGGGGGATGAGTGAAGAGAAACTCTCCCTCGCACGCAGAGAACGCGACTCCGCCCTCGCCACCGCCGAAGCCATGCGCGATGATGAGTCCGCCCGCTTGGTGTATCTCCAACGCGCGTTACATGCCCAAGAACGTGTGGTGAGTATCCGCAAAGCCATAGTGGATGCTTACGAAGCTTGCCACGCGTGTGGCCGCAAGGTGAAAGTACCGTGCCACGATTTCAACGGCTTTCACGAAAGCGGTCCTTGGGACTTCTCATGCGAGGATCGTCTCCGTGCAGCAAAGTGAACTCGTCCGCTCCCCCTTTTCCGCCAACATCCCGCAGTGGCAAGTCGCCTATGACTCCACCTCCCTCGGCTGGCTCAAGACCTGCGCGCGCCTGTACAAGTACCAAATGATTGACCAATGGTCGCCCAAGTCGCGCGGCATCCACCTAATGTTCGGTGGCCTCTACGCCAGCGGCGTCGAACACTACGCGCATTACCGCGCCGCAGGCGACGACCACGACACCGCAACACTGAAGATGGTCCGCTGGGTGTTGGAGAACTCCGGCACGCGCTCCGATGACGGAGTGTGGGTTCCCTGGTCCCCCGGCGACCACAAGGACGCCAACATCAAGAACCGTTACACCCTCATCCGCTCACTCGTCTGGAACGTTGAGGAACACCTCACTTCCCCCTTCCAAACGGTCGTCCTCGCCGATGGCCGCCCCGCAGTGGAGCTCACCTTCAACTTCGACGCCTTCGAAATCGAGGGGGAAACCGTCAGCCTTAGTGGGCATTTGGACCGATTGGCGGAGGCCAACGGAGAGCTTTGGGTGCTGGACGACAAAACCACCAAGGGCGCACTCAACGCGCAGTACTTCAAGGGCTACACGCCCCACAATCAAATGTCGCTGTATGCGATTGCCGGCAAAGTGATCGCCGACCGCCCCGTGCGCGGCGTGCTGATCCGTGCGGCCCAAATCGGCGTCGGCTTCACCCGGTTCGCCACCGGCCAAGCGCCTCGCCCCAGCGCCGTGTTGACCGAATGGCTCCACAACACTGAAACCTGGATTCGTCAAGCCCGCGAGTACGCCATCGCCGACTACTGGCCGATGAACGAGACCTCGTGCGACAAGTTCGGCGGGTGCGCCTTCCGCGACGTGTGTGCCGTGTCGCCATCGCACCGCCCTCAGTGGCTTGAAGAAGGCTTCGAACGTCGCGAATGGAACCCACTCATTGCCCGAGGTGATATATGACACACTCTCTGAACACCAGCATCATGCTTCATCCTTCCCAGGCGAACATCCTCACCGATAAGATGGTTGAACATGACACAACCCAACTCCGTTTCACTGACGGAAGCACGACCGTTACCGTGTTTCTCTCTCGTGAGGCCGCACTATACTGCGCCCACTTGCTTCACGCCGAGGTCCACGAATTCGACAAGGCTAAGTCGCAACAAGACTCTGTTGTGATCGCCACCACTCCCGTAGACCTCGACGACGAAATCCCGTTCTGATGCGCCCCGACCAACCCCTCACCCACTTCCGCGTGTGGATGGCCTCCAACAAGCCATACAACCTCTGCGATGGCGTTCCCGGAGCGCCGCGCACGACCCCCCACCGCTCCCTCGTCACCTGCCCAGAATGTTTGGAGAGATTGCGTTGAAGGTGCTGGTAGCGATCCCCGCGTTGGACACATGTGCAACTGATTTTGCCATGTCCCTCGCCGCGCTAATGTCGCGGAAGGCTTACGAGAAGCGGCTCGGCAAAACACGCGACGTGGACCTCGCCCTCGCTTGCTGTAAGGGCTCGCTCATCATGCACTCCCGCAACAAACTCATGCAGCAAGCCCTCGACTGCGGCGCGTCCCACATCCTCTTTCTCGACTCCGACATGACCTTCCCGCCCGACGTCCTCGACCGTCTCATCGCGCACCGCGTCGGCATCGTGGGCGCGGATTACGTCAACCGGGTCGCGCCCCACGCGCTGAACGGGACGCAGGACATGGCCACCCGTGTCGCTCCGTTAACGTCACGCGGGCTGCTTCCGATGCTAACCCTCCCCTTCGGCTGCATCCTCATCGACCTCAAAACTCTCGTCGGCATGTCTCGCCCGTGGTTCAAGTATCTGGAGGGTGAAGGCGACCACGACACCCAATCAGAAGATACGTTTTATTGCAATTCCGCCCGCCGTCTGGGCCATACAATCTGGTGTGATGCCGCCCTCACACGCGAAGTCGGCCACATTGGACAGGAAGTGTTCAGGGCATGAATAAGGAACTCATTGAATTCCTCAACAAACAGATTGCGTTGGAGGAGAAGCTGTTCACTAAAGCGTCCGCCGAAAAGTGGGAAGCCTCGGCCCTCCAAGCCCGTTCCCGCGCCGCTGCCTTTCAAATGGTCCTTAACTTCGTGAGGACGCTGTGAACAACATCTTCATCTACTTCCAACTCGGCTGTATCTTCATCGGCCTCCTCCTCCTCTTCATCCGCGTGATGAACGCCGAGCGCCACATCGCCAACCTCCTCGAAACCCTCCGCCAACATGGGATTTATCATGACTAACTCAACAGGCGCAGAGCGTGCCGCAGCCCTCCTCCGCGCGAAGGCCAAAGCCAACGCAACATTCTACGCTGACACGCCGACCGAGCCCGCAACCGAACCGCGCCAGTCCAAGCGCCGTCGTGAACTGCTCGCTAAGAAGCACGAAGGTCGTCCCGGCCCTCACAAGCGGGGGCGCTGATATGCCCGACGCCACCCTCCGCATCCAACTCATCCCCCACGCCTTCCCCCTCAACGTCACGCCCGCTCTCACCGGCGAAGGCATGATGACCCTCGCCACGCCGGACGGGATGGTGCGGATGACGGTCCCCCTGGCCGCGTGGCCCTGGCTCACGCCCGGCGAGCAAATCTCCGGCTCACTGACGCTCTTCCGCGTCGCGATGGACGCACCCACGCCCGAGCCGCTTGGCCTCGCCCGCCCCGGCCTCATCATCCCCGGAGGGGAGAACTAATGCCCACCCTAGCAGACCATCCCTCCTCCTCCGTCATCAAACTCCTCAACATCGGCGAGTCCAAAACCGGCAAGACCGGGGCGCTCGCCTCCCTCGTCAAGGCGGGCTACACCCTCCACATCCTCGACTACGACAACGGCCTCGACATCCTCCAAACCGCGCTGCGCGGCGACAACGCCGCCTTGGCCCGCGTCCACTTCGCAACCCTCCGCGACACCATTGTCATGCACAACGGCACCCCGCGCCTCAAAGCCCCCGTCCACGCCTACAAGGACGCGGGCAAGACGCTGCAGGAGTGGGGCGTTGAAGCCTTCACCCCCAACGACGTGATCGTGCTGGACACCCTCACGACCTTCTCCGACGCCGCCTTCAACGAGGCCTGCTCCCTCGGAGGCCGCCTTAACCAACGCCCCCAACTCCAAGACTACGGATGGATGGCCGACAGTGTTAAACTCTTCATCGAACTCCTCACCGACCCGAGCCTGAACTGCCATGTCATCGTCAACACGCACATTCGCTATTTTAGCGGCAACGAAGAGGACCAGACCCAAGCTAAGGGCCTCCCAAATGCGAAGGGTCAAGAGATTTCTCGCGTGGTTTCACGCTACTTCAACACCGTTGTCCTCACGCGAAGTCAGGGCAGCGGGCCTGCAACGAAACGCCTCATCTCGACGCAGCCGCAGGGCGTTGTCGAGGTGGCAACGAGTAGCCCGTTTACTGTGAAACCCACCTACCCCGTAGACACCGGCATGGCCGCGTTGTTCGCCGATATTCTGGGCCACGGAGGTCCTGTAACCCATACAACCTCCGCCGCCCCGTCCCCCGCAAAGGGCACCACGCCCGCTGCACCAAGCACTCCCACTGAAACAAAGGAAACTGTGTAATGGCTCTGGACTTCTCAAAGTATTTGGACGTTGACGTTGAGTCCGTCCCGAAGACCCTGCCCTCCGTCCCCGGCGGCCACTGGTTCGCCACCATCTCGGGCTGGAAGGGCGCGGAGCGCAACTACGACAAGGCCACTGGCGGCCCGCCCACTCCCGTGGTCGAACTCACCTTCAAACTCACCTCGCCCGACAGCGATGTGGAGGATGAGGAGGCCGCCCAACGCTCCATCGGCAAGCTTGCCACCAAGGACTACAACCTCGCCGACGGTTCGGGCCAAACGATGCTCCGCAACCTCGCCGAGGACACGCTCGGCCTCGACGTGAAGGGTCTCCATTTCTCTGACGTCCTTGACGCCCTCAAGGGCCAAGAGGTCAAGGTCTTCAACAACCCGCGCGCCGGGAAGGAAGAGGGCCAGTTCTACACCAACATCACCAAGGTCCTGGGCGCGAGTTCGTAACGTGTTTGGCCCCGTTGTACCCTCAGCGGGGCCATCCCCGTGCCGCATCATGATCCTCGCCGAAGCCCCCGGCTCCGAGGAGTCCGCCAAACTCCGCCCACTCGTCGGCCCTAGCGGCCACGAACTGCGGCGGCAACTCAACACTGTTGGGATCAATCTCGATGACTGTTTCAAAGCCAACGTCTTTTCCCGCCAGCCGGACGGGAACAACCTGCACCTTTACTCAACATCGGTGGAAGCCGACCAAGTTCGTGAGCAAGGCCCCCTCGCGACTAACCCTGTTGCCTACATGGACCGCGCGCATTCGTGGGAACTTGAGCGTCTTTACGCCGAAATACGTGCGTGCAATCCACACATAATTATCGCCCTCGGCAACACCGCCACTTGGGCGCTAGGCCTCGGCCTGGGCATCTCCGCCCTACGCGGTTCGGTGCATACAACGTCGGTAACTGGCCGCCCGGTGAAAGTCCTGCCGACCTACCATCCCGCCATGATCCTCCGCCAATGGGACCACCGCGTCATCGCCCTGGCCGACCTCGCCAAAGCCGAGCGCGAATCCCACTACCCAGAGGTGCGCTTCGACAACACCGAACTCTGGCTAAACCCAACCCTCGCTGACATCGCCGAGTTCGACGCCCGGTTCATGCGCGACGCGCGCCGATGCGCCTGCGACATCGAAACCAAGCGCGGCCAGATCGACTGCGTGTCCTTCGCGCCCTCGCCGGAGTACAGCATCTCCATCCCCTTCTGGGTCGAAGGCCCCTCCCCCAACTACTGGCCCACCGTCGCCGAGGAACTCGCCGCGTGGCGCTGGGTCCACTGTTGGCTTGAGCGCGGGGACCTCGTTAAGTGCTTTCAAAACGGGTGCTATGATCTTTCATATCTTCCACTCACGGGCTGTACTCCACGCAACTGTTCAGAGGATACGATGCTCCTTTCGCATTCGCTTTGGAGCGAGATGCAGAAGGGGTTAGGTTTCTTGGGCTCAATCCACGCGAACTGCCCCTCGTGGAAGCAACTGAACAACCTCCACAAACGCAAGAAAGAGGAGTTTATGAAAGCCAATGATTAAACCTGAGAAACTCTCCTCCTTCGACAAGAAGAAGCTCCGCGAACTCCACGCCACCGGCGTCAGCGCGCAGAACCTCGCGAAGCGGTACGGCATCTCGCCTAGCGCGGTCAGTCGGATACTGAGTGGGGAGCGCCCATGAGAGTTCACGTCCCCGACCTCTATATTTTGACCGATGCCCGAGGCTTCACCACCGCGATCACCAAACGCGATGCCGTAAACCGCGAACTCGCCCGCGTACCGCTCCTCGTCCCGATCACCGTGTGTGGCTGGGCGCGGGTCGGCGCGCACTTCGGCGTCACTTGGCGTAAGCTCACCGAGTACACCTGGGACGGGATGCTCGCGTCATGGCGCTGAAGCTCCGTTCCGCCGACCTCTACACAACCCTCTCCACCCGCGACCTCGACGCCTCCACAACCCGCGCGGCATACAACGCCCTGGACTCCGCAATCACTCTCCGCGTCTTCGACTCCCTCTCCGAAGTGGTCCGCAAGCAAAACACCTCCCACGCGGCGACCTCCTACCAGTTCGTCCGCGCAATGCAAGGCCCCGCGATGGCAATGGTGCGACGCGGGATCGCCGTCAACACAAAGGTCCGACAAGATGAAACTGAGCGATTTCTGGCCGTTCGGGCGAAAGCCCAAGCAGTTCTCGACACCCTCGCCGCTGCCGTTTGGGGACCAGCCCGCGTTGTCGTTAAAACCCGGAGCCGTGAACTATTCACCCCGATTGGGAAACGCGGTCAGCAACTTACACCTCGCTATCGAACCATCGTTGTCGAAACCGAAACCTCCGTCCCCCGAGGCCTCAACGCCAACTCCGACAAGCAAGTCCTCGCCTTCTTCAACACCGCTCTCGGCCTCCCCGTCGAGTACGAAATCCGCAAGCGGCCCACGGGCTCGGAGCGCACGCCCTCGGCCAACAACAAAGCCCTCCGCAAATGGGCCCAAGCGCGGACGAAAGGACCGGGGGTAGATGGGAGGGACCGAAGTGTCCCCAGCGTTAGACTCGCTGCTCCTTTCGTTTCGCTCATTCTCACAATTCGAGACGCGGACAAAATGCTGTCAGTGTTGCGCACCCCTCTCGACCCCGATGGACGAATGCGCTGCAGCTATAACGTGGTTGGAACGGAGAACGGACGATGGAGTTCAAGCAAGAACGCCTTCGGACGCGGAACTAATCTTCAAAATGTCACCCCGCCTATGCGAAGAATGTTCTGCGCAGACGACGGTTACCGGTTTGTGTCAACTGATCTTGAACAAGCCGAATCCCGCCTAGTCGCGGGCCTCGTCTGGGCCACCACCGGCGACGACACCTACTGGCGCGCCTGCCTCAGCGGCGACCTACACACCACCGTGGCCCGCATGACGTGGCCGGAATTGGGATGGACAGATGACCCGAAAGCGAACCGCAAAGTCGCCGACACGCCCAGCCGCGAACTTCCGAAGTTCTCTTATCGTGACATCTCTAAGCGTCTCGGCCATGGAAGCAATTATCGTGGCTCCCCTTTCGGCATCGCGCAAGCTGTTGGAGTACCTCCGAACATTGTCGAAGACTTTCAACGTCGATATTTCAATGCCTTTCCAGCCATACCTCACTGGCACGAATGGTGCAAACGTCAGTTGGTGGATCACCAGTTTCTCGATACGCCCTTGGGGCGTCGTAGGTGGTTCTTTGGACGCCCGAACGAAGATTCAACACTTAGGGAGGCTATCGCCTTTGGCCCCCAAAGTACAGTGGGCGAACTTCTGAACCTCATCATGTACAAAGTCTGGGTCCGATCACTCCTCCCCCCCACCGACCCGTCCCACCTCCCCATCCAACTCCTCCTCCAAAACCACGACGCCTTCGCCTTCCAAACGCCGACCTCCGCCCACCTCCCCACCATCATCGCCTCCGTCAACGCCGAGTTCAACTCCACCCCAATCCCGTTCGTCAGGGGCGACGAGCGGCGCGACCTAATCATCCCCGGCGAGTTCGTCACCGGGTTCAATTGGGCCTACGCGGACAACGACCCTGATCCAGGCAAGTGGCACTTCGTTGACGGGAACAAAGATGGACTCCGCAAATGGTCAGGAAGCGACGAACGCATCCGCCAGCAGCCTGCGATTGCTCGCAGCGCCGACTTCCTCGGTCGGCCCAGCGCCCCAAGTTGGAGGTGAGAATCTTGTCGACCTCTTCCTCAGCTACACCAACGATCTCCCTTCACCTAGAGTGTTCCGTCTGTGGGCGGCCATACACGCCATTGGAGCGTCCGGAGAACGTAGAGTCTGGACTCAATTTGGTCGTTTGCGACTTTACCCCAACCTGTTCGTGTTTCTCGTGGGACCTCCGGGTACTGGCAAAACCGTAGCACTCAACCCCGTTGGGGAGATGCTGCGGAAAGCCCAGAGCGTCACTCTGGCACCGAATGACATCACTAAGCAAGGCCTTCTGGACACTCTGTATGAGGCGGCTCGGGCTGCGTTAATTGATGGTCGCCCCTTCGACTACCACTTCCTCGCCCTCCACATCGCCGAACTCTCCAACTTCATGTCGCAGTACGATGCGGCGCTGGCGGGACTCCTGACCGAACTCTTCGACTGCCCTCCCTTTAACGAGGAGGTCAAGCGCGGCCACGACAAGGGCAAGTTCATCCCCTTCCCCGGCATCTCCATGATCGTGGGCACGGCCACCCAGAACCTCGGCGCGACCATCTCCGACGAGATGTGGGGCTCCGGCTTCATGGCCCGCGTTATCATGGTGTACTCCGCTGATGAGGTGATCCCCCTCGACATGTTCGCGCCGGTCCCCGTCAACGACGTGATCGCCGCTGAGCTTGAAGTCGCCCTCCGCCGCGTGGGCGAGATGAAGGGCGAGATGACGTGGGAGGCCCCAGCCCGCGCCGCGCTGAACACCTTCCGCATCAATCAGAAAGACGGCGCGCCCCTCCACAACCGCCTCACCCATTACGTCACCCGCCGCTGGCTGCACCTCGCCAAGCTCTGCATGATCGCGGCCCTCGCCGACGAGCGGATGGTGGTGCGGGAGGCCGACTTCCTACTCGCCTACTCCTGGCTCCTTGCCGCCGAACACGACATGCCCGAAATCTTCAAAGACATGCAGACGCATGAAGATGGCCAAATCTATGAGGAGTTCCGCAGCGCCATGTTCCAGCTCCACTTCAACAACGGGCGCGGCCCGGCCCCCATCCATATCAGCGCGATGTACAAATGGCTGAGTACGCGGGCTGCGACCCACAACATCGACCGCATCATCGCAATCAGCATGGCGGCGGACTTATTCCGCCGAGTGGCGGGCGAAGACGATCTCTACATGCCACAAGGCCCAAAGGGCGGCAAGAACTTGGGGGTGTTCTGATGGAGTGGAACGCGGCGGCCAAGCTCGCACTTAACACTTGCATTCACGCGGGCATGACCTATGAACAGATCGCCAAAGAGTTCGGCGTCAGCCGCTCTGCTATTGCAGGAGCCGTTCGCCGTTACGTCAACCACCGTGAGGACGCCGAGGCCGAACGCATTAGGAAGCGCCAACAGGCTCAATCCACCCATTACGGCATGATCGAACCTTGGCGCGTGTACACTGCGCGCAAGCAAAAAGAGAGGGCGGAAGCTCGCGCCGCCGCCCTCCAAGTCACCTCAACCGGCCCCAGGCAGGAAGCCGATTAGAGTTAGGATGGACCTTCAGTGGGCGTGGCGGTCACGACGGATGGCTCGTCCTCTCCAGGCGCAGAGTCCTCGGTCGCCGGAGGCGCGGGATCGACCACTGCCTCCGGGGGCGCAGGAACCGGCCCCGTGTCCGCCGTCGTCGGCACCTGCGTGGGCACCACCGGGGCGGCGGGAGCCTGCGCGCCAAGCGCCTGCGTCACCTGCGCAATCGCCGCCTTCGCCTTCGCATCGGCATCCGCAATCGCCTGCGACGTGATGCTCGGGTCAACGCCCGCCGCATCGAGCGCCGCCTGAACCGCCGTGGCAATCTCAGCCGGCACCTGCGCCAGCCGGTCTACCATCTCCTGCACCTCGGCGATGAGCGTGTCGTTATCGGCCAGCAGGTCCGTAAAAGCACTCATGATCTTCGTCTCCATCGCCCGGAGGAAATGCATGACCTCTTCCGCGCCGGGTCGCGGGCAAGGGTGTTCGTGAAAGTACTGGTGAACGTCAAGCCGTAGGGGCAACTGAGTTCTCCTTGTGGAAGTGGAACAGCGCACTCACATACGTCAGCGCGTGCTGCTCGGCGAAGGTGAGCGCGGCATCGGCCAAATTCACCGCCTCCGGGGCCAGTAACCCTCCGACCACCGGCACACTGCTCGTGACCGCGCTCGCCACAAACGCGTTCACCACGCTCTGCAACCCGTCTTCAAGGTCCTTGATGATCGGGCTCGCCATGCCCGCAGCGGAGTTGCCGCTGAGCGCGGCATTCACGTCAGTGACGACTTTGCCAACCGCGGCACTCGCGGCGACGGCGGTTGCCTGCGCCGTGGGGTTCGAACTCGTGCCCGCCCGCGCAATGGACGCCAACACCGGGTCGAACACGAAATGGACAAGGCGGGAAAGGTCGCTCATGGGGACAGTCTCCGTTGGTTGAGGTTGAGGTTGAGGCGCAGGCGCACCATGCCCATACGCCGAAGTGTTAGTACGCATTTGCAACGCGAGCCGATCAGCCCGCTTCACCGTCTGCGTGGCCCACTTACTCGCCAACATGTGGTTAGCCGCCGCGACGAAGTCGCCCCGCGCAATCGCCGCTAGCGTCCCCACGAATAGGTCCAGCCCATGCGTGCCGAGTTGGTACGCCATACTCACCAGCACGTCCTGCCGCAGATCACTCAGCGTCCCCCACCACGGATAGTGCGCCTTGCACCACTCGGTGATGTTGAGGATGTCGGAGTCCAGTCGGCTCTCCGCCTGCGCTCTCGTCCACACAGTCCCCTGCGTGATGTCAGGTCCGGTGCTTCCAAAGCCGATGGTCCATGGAGGGCCTTTGGTGAGCGGATCGGGATACGCCGCGCAGCCTCCGTCCACCAACTGATCGCCGTAGCCTTCCTCGGTGATGATGTCATCCTTGAGGTGCGAAGTGGTCATTGCGGACCCTCCGGTTGGGTCTGAGGCTGCGCCACCGCACTCGCCACCGCAGTCGTGGCCAGGTCACTAATGACCGCCGATTGTGTCTGCGCGCCTTTGGTCGCTTGGAAGTACCGCCCGAACGTGTCCTTCACCACACCAATCAGCGCGCCCAACAGCAACATCACATACTTCTCATTCGGCGCAGGCACGAGCATGAACAGCACCACCCCCAGCGCCAGCCCAAACACCGTCAAACTCCCTACGGCCAACACGGCCTCAATGTCCACAGCCCAACGGGCTCCGGGTTGAATGCTCATCGCCTACTACTCCTATGTGATCCGCGCCCAGAGGACGATTCCCCTTTCGGCCCAAAGATGAAATCCTCCACCTGTTCGGAGAGCTTCTTGTTCTGTTCCTTCCCCTCGGCCATCGCCTTGAAGAACCCATACAACCGCGAGGCCTCAAGCCCCGGCGTGTGGGTGAACTGCCCCAGCGTCACCAACGCATTCTGCGTCGCCCGCGTGGTCCACTCATGCTTCGTGAGCGCGGCCTCGATGTCCTTAACATTCGCACCCACCATCTCCCCAATGCTTGCCACGGCGGAGTCGTGAGAGTGATACTTCTCATGCGTCGCGATGTGCAGGCCTGCACCGGTGAGCGTGTTCAACCCCGGAATGGGCGCGGTGAGTTGGTGGATCAAACTCACACTCAGCCCCCCAACCCACCCGCCCATCTTCTTCACCTCACGCCCGAAGATCGCGTCCACCGTGACGGGGAGGATGATGGAGGTAATGAGTAGGGCGATGGCGCGGGAAAGGTCCACCTTCTGCCCGGCGTACCCTAGCGATTGAGGAATCTCCCGAGAGCGGTTATACATGTGGGAGAAGAACGTGAGGAACTGGTTCTGTAGGCGGTAGAACCTGCCCGGCACCCCGCGTCCGGCGCTCAGCGCGTCTGGCGCATCCGTCGCGCCACTACTCCCTAACGCCTGCCGCACGATCTGGTTCGCCCCAGCCTGAATGCTCGCCTCATCGGCCTCCGGGTTCTTGTCCCTCAACATCTCCTTCGCCGCGTTGTACGTCGCGATGGCGATTTGCTTGTTCACGAACCCGATGGTGTGGAAGGCAAAGCGGCGGTACTTCGCGGCGAGCCCGGTCTTTTGCGTCAGCGCTAGGAACTGTTGGTAGGAGTCCTCCCCGTACGCGGAGATGATATGCCGCACCTCGGGGCTCTCAATCTCTGCTGCGCGCCCAACGGAGTTCGCGTCCCGCATGTAGTCGAACAGCGCGCCCGCGTATCGCACTGCACCCACCTCCGCCAACGGCTGGCCTAGCGCCGTCGTCCCGTGCTTCAACACCGTCACAGGCGAAAGGCCGATCATGTTAATCATCTGGCCCTCAGTGAGCCAGTCCACCGCCTTACTCACCGCACGGTTCTCATTCGTGTCGGTGGACTCACTCCGCGCGATCCGCTCAAGGTTGCGCCGGATTTTGCCCACATACTCCGGCCCGTATTTCCGCGTGATCGCGGCGGTCATGCGCGGATGGAGGAGGAACTTATTGATGTCGATGAGCGCGTCGCGATAGGCGAGATCGTGGATCACCTGATTAAGGCGCGAATAAATCTGATCGAGGTTCATCTGCACCGGCGCACTCACACCCGTTCGCGCCTTGAGGTATTTGTTATTCGGCGTAGCGCGCACGTATCGCGTGTCGCCCAGCATCGCGTTCGGGTCCTGCGCCTCAAGCCACTCCTTCGGCATCTGGGTCGGGTCGTACATCACGGGGAAATAGCCGCCCTTCGACGTGCGGGGCGTGGCGCGTCCCCCCTCAGGAATAGTGAACGACCTCGGCTCGACCAACCGCGCGTGGACTCCCGTGCGCCGCAGGAACTGCCGTTCAATCTCCGGCTTCAAGTCCGCGAACGCCTTCCACACGCCCTCTACCACCTTCCACATCTGGTCAGTGGCGTGCGCGTGGACGATAGCCTCAATCACCTCGGGCGTCGTGCCGTATCCCTCCGCGAACTTCCTTAACGCCTCCTCATCCCCCAAGTGCATCGCGGCGACGGTGATGTCTTTGTTGGTGTTGAAGATCGGATCGCCGTCCCGCGTTACGACTTGCTTCCACGGCCCGTCCGCCAACTTCGCCTTCGCCCAAGCGTCGAATCCCTTTCCCACATCCTTGTTCACCGCCGCGAAATGCTTAGCGAGTTCGGTACGCTTATCGAGGTTCCACCCCTTCGCGGCCTCAAGCCGCCTTGACACAATTTGGAAGAAGGGGGAGTTGATGTCCTTCTCCCCGAAGTCCAGCATGAGCTGCTCAAGCCGCACTAACCACGCGTCCACATAGCGCCGCGCCCGGTCAATGCGTTGGAGCGTGTCCGGCGTCGTCATCTCCGCATGGGTGATGACGCGCGAGTAGCGGGCGAGCTGTTCGATCCCCGCGTCCACCTGTTCCTCAAGGTTGACCTTCTCCGTCCCTCGCAGGACCCGAAGCTCCTCTCGCCCAGTCTTGATGAGTGACCGAATCATCTCGCTCACGCCCCGGAACGCGTCCACGGTCATCTGGTTCGGCGCGGCCACACGCTGGATCGGAGCCCAGATAATGTCCGCGCCCACCCCGTTCTTCGCGGTGATGAAGGAGCGTAGGTCGGGGTAGCCGGAGATGGGGTAGGTGAGATCGGCAGGGTTCCCCCGAACCTCCATTCCAACTTGGGAGAGGATATCCTTCGACCAGTTCACCGCATCCTGTGCGACGTTGGCGAGGGACACCTTCCGCGCGATGCGGTTCCACAGCTTCGTATCCTTGGCAACCTGCTTACTGAACTTGAACGCCTCCCGCATTTGGAGGTATTGCATGAGCTGTTGCTGCTTGCGCTTGAAGGCCTCGACAGGCCGCTCATCCATCAGCGCGCTCTCGGCCTTCGCCCCCAGTCTCCGCATGTTCTCAGCGAACGCACGAGGGCGCGTCGCCTCCGCAACCGTCAGCCGCCCGAATTGCTCTCGCGCGAGCGCCTCAGCATCCGCCTTACTGAACGGGAGCCCCGCGCTCTTGGCCAACGCCTGCAAGTCCTCCGTCAACAGCGCCTCAACGCCCGGCTCGACCAACGCCTCCCGCGCCGCAGCCAACAGCCCCTCCGGCGTTACATCATACCCCAAATCCGCCCGCGCCTGCGTAGTCGCGTACTCCTGCGCGCGGTTGGCGATGTACTTGTCCAACGTCCCGCCGTTCGCCTCCACGGCGGTGTTGAGGTGATGGAGGTCCGCGACCAACTCCGCGCCGCTGGCGTGCCCTGTCAGCTCCGCGGCCTCATCGGGAGCCAGCCCACCGCGTTTGGTGAGCCCTGCAGGGATCGTGAGGTCGGGAAACTGATCGGCAATAGCTTCACTGTCGAGTTTGAACAGCGGGTCGCGGAGGGCGCGGTAGGCTTTGACATTCGGTTGACTTTCAATGAGGTTGCGTGCGGCTTCGGTGTGGAGTTGAACTGCCGCGCGAAATTCAGGCGTCCGCTCACGGCGGATTTGGTTGTAGGTGCGTTCGAGGAGGGCTGAATGCGCGGCCGCCCGCGCCTCATCCACCCGCTCCGCGTACCGCGCGAACTGCCCCTCCGTCATACCCGCCGCCTTTGCGTCGGTGAACAGCCCTCCGAGCGCAGTCTCCTTAAACACCTGCTCCACGGCACTGTCGGCCCGCGCGGCGATTTCCCGCACGGCTGGGTGGAGTTCGGGCTCGATGTCTTCGGGCGGGATCACATTTATTTCAGTCTGTGCCTTATTGCGCGCGTAGCGCTCATCTTCTAAAGCGACAACCCCGCGCAATGGAATGTTTCCGTCATCATCAACTTCAATGCCGTGACCACGAAGTTGGACAATCTCGTCAGGAGTTAAAGTAACTCGCTTAGTGCCCTCTTCATTTGAAAGCACGTTAAGTAGATTGCCTGTTACATCTCCCAAAAAAGCATCTGGCAAGTCCTTAACGGTTTTCGAAGGCAACCCCTTCGCCTCCTCCAAACTCACCCCGCCTTCGCGGAACCGGGTCGCCGCGTTCAGCTCCTCCGCGAACGGCGCGCCCGCAGTCTCAGTAAGGTACTGCGCCAGCGGGACGTTCAGATCGCTCCCCGTCCTCAGCGCGTCACTCACCTCACCCGCCCGATCCGCGAACACCTGATGCCCCTGCGCCCACAGCCGCGCCACGGCCTCGGCGTCCACTGCCACCGTCTGCCCGCCCGCAGGAGTGTGGTCGGCGAGGAATTCCTGCATCAGCGCCGGGGAGCGCCCGTGTGTGGCCGTCTCCGCCACCGCGCCCTGCATCCGCGCAGCGTGTTCCGCGTCCAGCTCCGCCAGCGCGGTGTAGGTGTCGGTGTGGGCCGGGTTCACCCCCGGCGGATGGATGTCGGCGAACTCAGCGTCACGCACGGGCTCGGTCGGCCCTCCAATACGCGGCTGGTTGCGCCCAAAGAAGCCCTCATCAATCGGGGGCGGGCGAACCGCGGGGCCGAATGTGCTGCCCGCGCCGAGCCCTTGAAGCGCCGTGCCTAGAGCGTCGGCCACCCGACGTTGCCGCTCCTCTTGCGGAACCGGCACGCCGTTCACATCCTGCATCGGGATCGCGCTAATGGGCCGCGCTAGTGCGTTGAGCGCTCCACTCACCGGGCTGAACGCCACCGCCGCAGCATCGGCCAACACACTCCCCAACGCCTTGTCGGACTTGCTAAAGCCGGGGATGAGGTCCAGCGGGCCGCCCTTATCCCCCGTCGCGTCGTACATCCGCTTGGCGTCGGTCACCAATTGCCGCGCCGCCGCCGCCCCCGGCGCGAAGAAGTCCGTCGTGGCCGTGTCATTCCACCGCGCAACCGTCCGCCCCACGTTAGCCAGCGGGCCGTAATCGTCACTGACCGCCGCCGCCTTCGCCGGATCGCTCGCCACAAAGGAAGTCAACGGCGGACTGGCATTGAGCGTTGCCGCCGCGCGCTGCTCCTTCATCTGCGCCACGACCGGCTTCGGGTCGCCCATGCTCACACTCGCGGGCACCCCCGTTGCGGGCTCCGCGTGGAGAGCGTCCACTGCGTTCTGCGGGGCGACACCATTCGCCGCCGCCGCATTCCCCGTTGCCTTGTTCGCGAAGTAGGCGTCGATGTCATCACCGGGCATTGTGGCGGCTCCTGTAAATGGCCTCGATATCAGCCTGCGTTACGTTGTATCCACGCCGTTGGGCCTCAGCGCGGATGGCCGCCGTCTCCACGTTCCCTGGAAGGTCCGTCGCACTCACCTGCGGCGCGCGGATTTGGCCCTTCTTCACCAACTGCGCCACCACCCCGCTCACAATCGGGCTCATGTCGCTATCCGTCGGTACCTTCCCGCCGTTCGACATCTCCCAAACGTGGATGTCGTTCGCCAGCATCCCACGGAATTGCAGCGCCTCGTCAGAGTCCATCTTGCCGATGTTGAGGCGGTTGAGTGCGTTGGCCGTGAGCGGCGCATTCATCCACCGATTGGCGATCACATCAGACTCTTGGTTGTTGAGGGCCTTGGCGCGGGCTTGCTGCTGCGCCTTCATCGCGGCGAGCCTGAACTTCTGCGGCAGGGCTGCGTTCCCTGCGATGTCCTCATTGAGGAACGGCGCGGGGTCGTTGGCCGCCAGAGCGCGTAGTCCGTTGATCCGCGCCATCTCACCCACCGCTTCCGGTGGCGGGTTCGCCGCGTTCTTCTTGATGTCCGACAACAGCGCGTAGCGGTAGTTCGCGGGAAGCGAGTTCCACGCACTAAGCGCGCCGGGCTGCTTTAACACATCCGCGATGTCCTGCGAGTCGTTGGCCTGAATGCCTACTGCGAGAGTATTGTAGGACGCGAACTCAGCATCGCTCCGCGCGGCGATTTGTTTGTTGAGCGTTGCGGTGGCGCGGGCCTCGGCCACATCCTTGAACGCGGCGTTGCCGGGGTGGGTTTGGTCGGCCAAACGGTCAGCAGTCGCCAACACCGAGGGCATCGCGGCCTTAAGGTCGAACGAGGTGGGCACCCCTCCCGCCGTTGAGTCAACACTACTCGCAGCGAAGTGCTTAGTGGCCCCGGCGATAGCCTGCCCCACCGTTTGGTTCGCCAAGTACGGGTTCGCCGCAATCACCTTTGGAGAAAGCACCGTGGACGCCGCAGCGGAAGGGTCGGCGGAAAGTAGTTTGGTCGCGTCCCCCGAACCGAAGCGGTGGGCCAGCCCGAGGGTTTGCGGATTGACCTCCTTTCCCGCGCCTTGAAGTGCGGCGGCGTTCTGATCGCGGTACGCAATGATCGCGCGGCCCGCCACCGCTGGGTTGTTCCTCAGCGCCAGAATCTCCGCGTCACTCTTCCCCGCCACGTCAGCGGCGAACTGCGGGTCGCCCTTCACCACACTGAGCCAAGTGCCCTTGGTGAACTGCCCGATGCCCTCGGCGCTAGAGCGAGGGTTCTTACCCGTGCCCTCCCCCGCGTTCACCGCAGCAACGTAATCGCTCGTCAGCCCACCTGGAGTGCCGAACCCGTGGAGCGCCGACGCCACCGCAGCATCACCAATCTTCGCTGCCGCGTTCGTCATCAACGCCGGGCGGAGCTTGGACAGGGTTTGTTGGTAAACCTGCCCATCCATCCCGTCCTTGTACTTCTCAAGCGTGGCGAGAGCGGTGTCGGGATCGCCCTGATCCGCCTGCACCAGCGCCACTTGGCTCACGGCCTTCCCCACCCACTGACGCGCAGCGAGTTTGCCTTCCTCCTCCCCCAACCCAAGCTGTTGATTGATGAGGGCTTGTTGCTCAACGCCCTTCGCAAGGTTCGCGGCAAGGTTCTCGGGATGGATGGCCGAGTCACTAATCCCCGCTTCCTGCACCGCCGCGAAGGACTTAAGCACTGCCTCCTTTCGCTGACTCACCGCGAACCGAGTTAGCTCCCCCGTGATGTTCGCCGTTGCCCGGCGACTGTCCGCGTCAAACATCGCGCGGGCCATCGGGTTAGAGAGCGTCCCGGCGATGTCGTCCCGCTGCTTCTTCAACGTCGCGTAGGCGTCGGGGAGGTTAGTGAACGCCGCCGCGCCCCGGTTGTTGGCTTGGTACTCGGCGGCAAAGGCGTTCGCGGCCTGCAAGTGAGTGACGTACGCGGTGTCCGCTTCGGCCTTGTTGTTGATCGCCTGGAACTGCTCGGCGTGCTGCGCCAGCATGTCGGACGTGTGTTGGCCCACATCACCCAGCTTCGCAAGCGCTTCCCCGGCCACGTTCGCCCCAAACGCCTCGGGCGGCGGGGTGATGTTCAGCGGGCCGCCACTCAGGCTCTGCGTTGGCGCGTCAACGGTCGGGACAACGGGCATCACGCACCTCCATATGCGCCGGAACGGCGGTAGGCCAAGGCCTTGTCGCTGAGCGACTCCGCGCCGCTCAGGAACGACACGCCCGCATTCAGCGCACCCTTAATCAGCGAACCCGTCGCGGCCTGTTTGTACAACGACGCTTGGGTCTGCTCGCCGAACGCCTGTCGCGCGGCATTATAGTGGATGAGCGCCGCGTCCATCGCACTCACGGCCTCAGTTGACCGCCGCACGGCCTCCGCCGTCCCGCTCGTCACCTGAATGCCGTTGGCGGCCTGCGCGGCCTTCTGCTCGGCCTCAAGCGCGCCGTACTTCATCTTGCTCGCGCTCTCGGCTTCCTGCCCAGCGGTCAGCGCGGCTTGGGCGTTCTGCCCCGCCACCTTCGCGGCGTATTCGTACCGCTGCGCGCCGCCGATGCCCTCGGCGAGCTGCGCGCCAACGTTGGCCCCTGTTGCGAGCGTTCCCCACCCAAGGCTCGCTCCCGCCGTCCCTTGCGCCGTAGCCGGAGGGCTGAACGCCTCCCCGATCTGCGCGCCCACATTCGCCAAAAACCCCATCAGTTTTGCCCCACTTGCATAAGGGTGAATTGTTCATTGAGGGCGGAGGCGGGCGTGAAGCCCAACCACTCCAACCACCGGATCGCCTGGGTGTGACCGTTGTGGACCAGAACCCTCACCGCGCGGAACTCGCGGAGGAGCATCCCCAACAGCGCGCGGGACTCACGGGCGAAGAGGCGTGCGTGCGCGTCTACCGCAGGCGTACTCAACATCCACATCATCGCCACCGGGCCATAGCGCCGGTAGCCCCAAAGGCAGAGGAGGTCGTCCCCGAGCCACTCCGCGTACGCGCGGTCGGACGCCGCGACGGATCGCTGAACGGCGAGCTGGGGCGTGAGCCCCCCCGCCACACACTCCTCCACGTCCGCGCTCCGCAGCGTGAACGGAGGGATGGTGTCGAGTGTGATGCGCCTAGCGTCCGGTATCACCTGGGGTGACCTCCACAATAATGCCAAGGATGGACGCGGGGAGCGGGAGGGTTTGCGTCACGCAGATTTCCCCCTCGGTGTTCCAGGTCGGGAAGTTCAGCGCGCGCACGTCGCCGGTGGCCAGCACGGTGTTTGACGCAGGATCGTTAACCGTCGTGGCGAACTCGGGTGGGGAGTACATCAACACGAAATCCGAGCCCATTTTCGGCCCGAGGGTACAGTCCACCCGCGCCGTGATGCCGCTGATCTGCTTCCGCTTGCCCTGCTCGGTCCCCTGGTTAAGCCCGTCCATCGTCAGGTACAGCGTCTTGATCTGTTGAGTGTACTGCAACCCCGCGACCACCAAGCACGCCTCAAACGGCAGCGTCACCACGCCGGTGGACGCGTCCGCCGTCAGCGGGCCGACAACGTGGCCGTCCGCCAGCGCCCATACCTCCTTGCCCTTGAGGTGCGCGAGGGTGATGGTTGTGGTGGGCGTGGTGAGCCACCAGTCCCCAACGGCGATCGGCGCGTAGGTCCCGTCCGGGTCATCCGGGATCAGCTCCTCTGGCACGGCCCGCACCACGCCAATCATATGCTGCGCGTCCACAACTTCCGTGATCTGGACCTCTCCGCAATCCACATGCACACAATCACTCACGCCGATGGCCGTGCTGAAACTGAGGCGGAGGAAGGGCGGGGAGCAAAAGCCCGAGAAATCTTCCCTACTCGCGTAGAGCAAGTTGAGCTGAAAAATGTCGAAGGACTGATACGAACTGGTCCACCAGGAGTTAGACTGCGCGTCATAGAGCCCGATGTCGGACCAGATTTCGAACGTGTCCTGTTGGCGAGGGATTGAGAAGAACATCGGGTTGGGCTCGCCGGTGCGCGTTTGAAAATCCGGGTACGCCTCATCCCACCCGGCCTCGGTGTACACGCTCACCACCACAGGGGCCGCGCCGCTCACGAAGCGATAAGTTACTAATACATATTGTTGGGCGTGGGAGTCAGGGTCAATCACCCCCGCAACAACAGGAGCGCAATTGAAGTAAAAACGGCGAAGGGTGTAATCCTCCCCATCCACGGTCTGATCGTGCATATCCAGATACACATTCGTCTGAAGGAAGTTCCTGACATTCCAGGCCGCGAGGGCGGGATTGGAAGTGGGCACCCAATCAGCGGTCATATATCCGGTGACAAAGGCTTGATGGAAGTCGAAAGCCATCGTGCCAAGATTTACATAGGTGCAATCCAACCTCCACAAGTTCGGATCGGTCACGCCCATCCCTGTGTTGTCTGGCAAAAGTAGCGACAACAGGGCGACCGAGTTTGTGGCAGGGAGCTTGAACGCGTAGCATTCCTGATTAGGCCCAGGCACTGTGGACTGAACGGTGTACGCCGACACGGCGGTATTTGGCCCAGTTGATCCTCCCCACGGAGTTACGTCAGTGAAACCACCATCTACCGGAGGAGTCGGGTAGACGAACGGGGAAGGCTTGGTGAACTTGTTGAGTGCATACCCCCGAGTGCCTGATTGTTTACAGGAGAACCACCACATATCCCCTGAGTCGTCGGTGATCGCCGCGTTGTAACTATGGTCAAATGCTGCGGGGAGAGCATACGTGGCGTAGGCGAGAAGGTAGTCCGCCGTGATTTCAGCGGCCTGAAGCAGTCTCGGGGTGAGTAAAAGGTTCCCTACCCCAAACTGTTCCGCCGTCAGATACACCCAATCCTCTTCCATCCCCCGAATGGTCATGTGGTTGCCCACGTCGAGAATGGGAGAAATAATTTGTTGGAAGGAGTCTTCAAGGCGGAAAAGATAAATGGAACAAGGTACGCTAGTTCCAAAGCCGTGAACCCATACATTGCCGGTGCGCGGGTCCGCCACAGTCGGGCCTTGGTCGTCGGTGCCTGTGTCGGTATAGCGACGCGCGGTTCCATCGCCGAAGACACTCGACGGTACGGTGGAGGTAGGCGACCAACAGTCGTACCAAACCACTACGCGAGTGTCTATGTCCACCTCACACACGAACAGGTTCTTGCCGGAAGTGGCGTCGTATGTAGCGTCGGCGGCGATGGAATCGGTCCCATTCCACAAATCCCACCCCGTATCATTGGTCACGTTGCCTGAGGGGCACACATACGCGACGTACATGATTTTGCGGCGGGTGGAGTCATAGGACATGCCCGCGAAGAGTTGGGTGGGTATGCAGTGCGTGGGCGCGGTGTCTGCGGAGACTTGCGGGCCGTAGACGGAGTTGTAATTGTCCACCGCCTCCATGATCCGACCTGCTATGTTGAAAGAGCCTCTCGGCGTCTCGCAAGGGTCGTAGGAGTACAAGTCCACCGTGTCGCCAATGGCGTGCCCGCCCACAATGTACAATGGCGCAGTGGGGAAGTTCTTTGGTAAGGACAATGCGGAATCGAGGAACCACGCGTCGTAAATGCAGCAGCTCTGCCGTTCCATCATGCGTTCGAGGAACCACTGCCAGCATGGCGGACCAAGGTCCACGTGCGGAATGTGCCGCGCCACAATCACATACACCGCGTCGGTGTCGCCCTCCGGCACGCTGCACACGGACTTGAACAGGCCCTGGGTGTCGTGGCGCGCCCACGCGTTCACCTCTTGGTCAGGGACGTACGTCAGCGACAGCATCGTCCCATCATCCCGCACCGCCCACACCAGCTTGAACGGCTCCTCGGCCCACGTCCACTCGGTCGTGTGGAAGCCGTCGAAGAGATGCGGCGCAAGCTGGGTCACGTCTCCGCCCGTGTAGGACTGACGCTGCCACGCGAACGCGAGGTTGCGGATGCGGTTGCCCTTGGCTTGGCCGTAGAGGATGTCGTAGTTGATGGCGAGGGGGCGGAGGAAGTTAGCGCCCTCACTCGCTTGGGCTTGCACGCTCACTGTTGACGGAGTGATAGGCGCGTAAGGCGAGCCGCCGTTGAGGAGGAACGACCCGCCGGTGGTGAAGATCAGCATGCCGTAGCTCACCGGCACCATCGCGCGGATGGTGTTGACCTCCTGGCTCGCGAGGGAGATCACCAACGCGTCCGTCGCGAGGCTAATCGGCGTCGTGTCGAAGTTGTTGTACAACCCCACGTTCGACGCCACCAGCGTCTCGGGCTTGAGGTTCGATCCAGCAAACCATCGCCGCTGTTGGAGGTACGCGGTGCAGGCGGGGTTCAGGGGTTGAGGATCGGAGAACGTAAAGTTGAACGTCGCGCCGGTCCCGCCCTCCCCATTCGCCGTCACCGTCGCGGTCGTGTAGTTCTTGCCGGAGTTGGTGAGGAACACACCGATAATCGCGCCCGTGGCGTGGTCAATGACCGCGTAGCCCGCCGCGTCGGTGCCGTCGCCGGAGATGGTCAAGGGCACGTAGGGAATATTGGGCCAGTCGCCGCTCACCCCATCGTAGCCGGAGCCGCCCATCGCGACGGTGATGGATTGGAATTGGCCACCGCTGAACGGGTCGCCCCAGCCGGGGGGCTGTTTGCTGAAATCGGGCGCGATGTTGTTGTCGGTGAACGTGGTGGTCTGTGACGACCCGATGAACCCCCACACAGTAGCGGGATTGAGCGTCACCGCGTCGATCGGCCCCCACTTGTAGATGTTGTACTTCGACACGGGCTCAGCAGGAGCCGTCCAACTCAGCCCAATCACCCGGTTCGTCGTCTCGTTCATCGCCTCGGAGTGCTTCACGCCGGGGTTCGAGGGCAGCGATTCCTCCTTCCCATCGAGGTCCACAGCGGTCACGAGGTAGCCGAAAGAGTACGGTCCGGAGTGGGGCGCAACGAACGTGGTGATGACCGGCGGCTCGATGGTCGGCCCGGTGGTCAGCAGTTCGTACACGAACGTCGTGTCGGAGGTGCGGCTGAGGTTCGCGGGCGGATAGCTCGGATGCACCAACGTCAACACATCCGCGCTCTGCGTGTAGTTGAGGCGTTGGAGGTCCACGGCGAGGTACGGCGTGGCGACGGTGGTCACCAGCACTCCCGCCGTGTAGATGGTGATGAGATTCTCACTGAACACCAACACATACGAGGCCGACGTGCTGACCACAAACGGGATAAGGCGCGAGTTCTCCAACACCGTGTCGATGTAGCGCGTACCGGGGCGGTTGGTGACGCCGCCTCGATAGTCCACGAAGAAGTTGCGGATCAGCGCCGCGCCGATTTGGAACTTTTCGAGGTCCACGCGACTGTAGAGTTGCGGGGAGATTTCACCCGCAGTGAATGCGGTTTGGATCGAAGCAACAGCCATTACATCCCCCAGCTTCCGCCGTCCCAGCCCCAATACCAATCACCCGCAGTGAACGGAACGCCGCCCCACCACCCAGCATTCGCCGAGGGCACCCCACGGGTAGCAATCCAATCCGGCGTATGGTCGGCACTCGGCACGGCCTCATTCCCGTCCTGCACCCGCGCCATGTCAATATACATATTCGCCAGCTTAACGTAATCGCCCTTCATCCCGGCGTTACCCGTCAGCGGCTGAACCAGCTTCGCGGCCAACGCGGCCACCCACGCGGCCTGGAAGCCCACATCCATCAGGTCGGGGTCCGTCACATCGGCGACATACACGGCCACCGCGTCCCGCACATTCGATAGCACGACTTTGATCTGCGCATCCATGTCGTCAATGTCATTGCTGACCAAGTACCGGCAGTTGCGGGAGGGCATCGCGTAGGGGACGATGGGCACCCCCACAACCGGCGTGTCAGTGGTCGCCGTGGGCGGCTTCGGCAGGATGTAATTCATGCGGAAGCAGTCGGCGGGGTAGGCGTATTTGAACTGCCACGGATAGGGGGAGGCGGGCGGATCGTCTGTCAGCTCGCCGAGGAGCGTTAGCGCCGCAGTCCGTCGGGCGAAGCCCCACGGGGCCATCCGTAGCAACTGTTGGCGGAGGGTGTCAATCCAAATCCCCACTTGCTGCCCTGCGGGCGTGGTGTTGTCAATCGCCGTGATGGTCGCTCGCGCCCCGATTTCGGAGAGCGCGCGGTTGCCGAGGTCAACGAGGGAGGTCATTCTACGTTATCCCATAGAGGCTGAAAACTGATCCATTGACAAACGCCGCGCCAGTAAACTGCACAAACGTGATACTAGTGATTGCCGTTGTGACATTCCACCGACCCGAGACGACCTTGACAATGGGAAAGCCGGGAATGCCGTTCGTGGTTTGCCACGCCTTGATAAAGGTCGTTGAAGCGTACATTGGGATAAGTACATCAAAAGTGCCGCTCTGGTTAGCCGTTGCGGTCGCCCCCGCAACGTCGAAACAGTAATTGTTACTAACTGGGTTGGCAACGGCAGACGCTGTACTGTTGTTGCCTTGAACCTGTTGAGCGCCGTAGTTGCCGGCGGTAGTATCACTATTGAACTGGATCATCACGTTATCAGCTACGGCGCTCCGCGCACTTCGCCCGGCCCCAATGATCCGTAAGTGTGTGTAGCTACCTGAGATAGAAGAAAACGTCACACTGGTTTGGGAGCCCGCCGTGGTTACGGTGCCGAGGAGGGCCACCGCCCCTGACGCACCTGTGGGGCCTTGCGGGCCGACAGGCCCGGGGATAGGGAAGCCTTCGGAGCCTTCCTCCCCATCCATCCCCATCACGCCGATAGGGCCTTGAGGACCGATGGCCCCGCTCGCACCCGTAGGGCCGATTGGTCCCGGAATGGCGAACCCTTCCGGCCCCTCCTCACCATCTAAGCCCATCGGCCCCATTGCGCCCGCAGAGCCAGGCGCACCATTCGCGCCCGCAGGTCCAGAGGGCCCCGGCACCGTCAGCCCATCCTGCCCATCCGCCCCATCCCACCCAAACGCGCCGGGAGGGCCAGGCGCACCAGCGGGACCGGCAGCGCCAGGCGCACCAGCCGGGCCGGGGATCACAAACTCATCCCCCCCGCCCCACCCATCAAAGGCCATATACGCGCCCATCGCGGCGTACACGGAGGAGTCAAGGCCGATAATGGGGCCGCTCGGGCCGCCGTCAATCACAATCCCCCCACCGGGGTTGCCCACCCCACTCGGGCCGCCTCCCGAGCCCGAGCTGCTCGACGCAGGTGTGCGCGCAGGCACGTAGCCCAATGCTTGACGCAGTTGGGCCGGAGTGCCGGTGGAGGTGAAGGGGGGATCGTAGCCTTGGGGCATTACACGATCCCGATCTCGCCCTCGGCTTCGAACGTCAGTGCGGTTGCGGTGTCCGTGCCGCCAACAAGGAAGTCCGCCGGGTCCATCCGCAGTTGGCCGTACCAATCCACGTAGGATTGGGCGGCGACGGACACGCCCCGCGTGAGCGCGCCACCGGAGGCCGCCCCACCAAACACAGCCTCAGTCCCCGCCGTGTTCGCGCCCGTTGCGCCGAGCCACAGTGCCACTTGCGCCGCACTCGCCGTCTTGTTCGTCACGCGGATGTGGCGCAGGACGAGGTAGGTATTGGTGTTCGTGCCCGCCAATCCCGTCCCGCCCGTGAGCGTCGGCGGGTTTAGGACGTTAGTGGTGGTCGTGGTCGTGAGGGCCACTGGCCCCATACGGAGAATTTTGTTATTGGCCATGAGGGTCTCCTATTTGGGTTTAAGGTGATCGGCGAGAGTGCGCTTGGACTTTGCGCGGGAGATGGCGGTGGCGATGGCTTCGCCCTCGGGCACGCCCGACTTCAACATCGCATTAGCGACGCTCGCCGCGTGGGACGCTTGGGCGTCGGTGAGGTGTTTGGCATGCCGGGTTTTGAACTCTTTGGCCGTCCAGGGCATTTCAGCCTCCTAATGCTTGACGGACGACGGATGCGACTTGTTTGGCGTAAGCGCCAATCATAATCCCGATCCCGCCCACCGCGCCAATCACCCAATTCCTCCACGCGACCAGCGACTTCACGTCGCCCTCAAGCGCCTCAATCCTCCGTTCGATCTGGCGCTCGTACTTTTCGTCCCCCCCGCCATCCATCACGCAACACCCGCGCCGCCAGGAGGATGAGGATGAAAGAGTTCAGTGCCGCCAGCAGTCCAATAGCGTACCGCCATCCATGCACTGGACACTCCCACGACAAGCAGTTGGAGAGCAAAGATAACGTTGAGGATTGCATAATACACGTACCCGCCTTGGAGGTGGAAGATGAACGCTCCGAGGTGGATGCCGGCAACTAGGGCGTAGAGAAGGAAGATGGTAAGGGCGACGTTGGAGCGATTGTGGTAGCCGGTGGTGGCGACCAAGACCGCAATCAACGCGTCGAGGGAGGGGATCAGGATAGGGGCATCTACGAAGCCCAAGTAGTGTACCAGAACGTTTGACGCCGCCCATGCGACAAGAAGCTGCATGGAGAGCTTTTGCAGGACCTGGGATGGGGAGAGCCACGCGAGGAGCATGACCAACCCCACCCCAACGCCGAACTTGTGCGCGAGGTCCATTGGACTACGGGCCGGGCGGGGGCTTGTTAGTTCCGTCAAATGGCTGAATCTCGCCCTCATCGGAACAGTGTTCGGCCAGCACGTTCCCCGCGTGGTGGAACATGGCGGCGAGACGCGAGGCGCGAGTCTTGGTCCCGCCATCAGGTAACGCAGCGATCTTCGCGTGGAGTTCAACGAAGCCAGTTTCGAAGTACGCGACTAGTTCATCGTTGGTCATCGGAGGGGCTCCTTTAGGAGGTAGGGATGTTGGGTCGGGCAGCGAGGTACGCGTCACGGCGCGAGGTGTCATTCGCGCCGGTGGCCTGCGGGATGAGGGTGTTGCCGGAAATGGTCACGTTCGTGGAGTCTGCTTCTGGCGGCTGGTGGAGGGAGAACGGAGTCGCTTGGCAGAAGTTGGCCGTCATGGTGATCTGATCTGACCCATCGCGGCAGTAAATACGGGGGCCGTTGGTCCACCCCTGCATGTAATTGTCGTTGATGAGGGTGTTGGTGGTGTCCACAACGGTGATGCCATTGGCGTTGTTGTCGAAGCCGCAATTGGAGGTGATTGTTGCACCGTCCACGGATTCCAGGCCGATGATGAAGCCGTTGGAGGAGGTGCCGCTCGGAGCCTGCTCACAGTTGTTGAAGCGGATAACCGCATTCGCGGTACGGCCTGTGGTACCAGTGGAGGCGAGGTGGATGTAATTAGAGTGGGTGCCTGCGGGGACGAACTCAAGCGGCCCGATGTAGTTCTTCTCAATCGTGAGGCCCTGTGTGGATAAGCATAGAATTGGGTTGGCGCTGATCTTGGTGATGTGATTGGAGGAGATGACAACGTTGGTGGCGTCTAAGCTACTTGCTCCGGCCCCAAGCTGGGAGAAGTTGTTGTTAGTGACGGTGATCTGGTCGGAGGAGCGGATGAACGCGCCCACACCGTTGTGGGACGCGCCGGGGTTGTTGCCGGGGACGGTCCATCCGTCGAACACGATTCCGACGCAGGAGATCGCGTACATCGCGTAGTTGGAGGAGAACAGCGAGGTGATCGTGCCCCCGTTGCCGAGGAACGAGATGCCCTTGCAGGTATCCAGGGCGATCCAGTTAAACACCACCCCCGCTTGGCCCTTAATGATGATGGGGGCCGAGGAATAGTCGTAGGTCCAGGTGGAGGGTTGAGTGTAGGTGCCGGGCGCGAGTTGGTAGGTCTTGCCTCCCGAGGTGCCCGCACCCGCGTTCAACATCGCGATCAGCGCCGCTTGGTTGGCGATGGGAATGTCGGCGCTCGCGGCGGTCACTGTGCCGGTGTTGGAGGTGGAGTCTACAGAGCCTGCGGTGTTCGTGGCGTGTTCGACGAAGGTGAGCTTGTTAACGCCGATCTGGTCGGTGGTTGAGGTAAAGGTGTAGGCCGTCGCGCCCACGATATCCGCGCCGTCGAACTGCCACTTGCCCGTGAGGTGTGGGGTGGGCGTGCCGGTATAGACGCCGGAGGTGGCGGAGAACACCGTACCGACTGTGCCTGAGGTGGGCGCGATGGAGGGTGCGGTGGTAACGCCGGGGGCGACTGGATCGGGTGGGGGCGGAGTGACGCCCCCAGCGGCGGTCTGGAAGTTCACCGCGTTGATTTGAGAGTTGCCAATGGCCTTGAACACGGGCAGCAGGTCGGCGGTCAGGTTCACCTGTCCCGCCTTCACCACACCGTTGACCATGAACTTAAACTGGATGGAGCCGGGATCGATGCGTGTCATCTCACGCACTCATCGCTGTATAGAGGTCGGCGGGGGAGACGACGGACTCGATGTACCCGCCCGTGGAGCCGTCGGGGTTGACGAGGTTCGGGTTCCACCAGAAGTACGGGATGAGGTCCGCGTCCACATCAAGCTGCGTGGAGTCGAGCTGCGGGCCTGCGAGGAATTGGGAAGAGATTTGGCCGGGATCGGGCATTTCAGGCTCCTTCAGCCTTCGAAGGCAGTGGCTCCGCTACCACTTTCTCCTTGTACTTCGGTGCGACGGCGGGGCCGGGGCGTTGGTCGGTAGCCTTTCGCGCGGAGGTGATCTGCGCGAGGGTCATGATGTTCTCGGACTCGTCGTCGTGGTCGGGGATTGCCAGCACCCGCATGGGCGCAGTCGGCTCACTCGGCGCGGAGAGGAAGGACATGCCCCGGTGGGGTTTGGTCTTGCCGAGCACCTTGCCCGTGGCGGTCTCGATCTGGTCCACCTCCTGTTCGTACCACTCCTTCATGCGGGCTTCTGCCGCCGGGTTGAGGGGCTCCAGGTGGTCGCCCGGAGCCCCCTCCCACTGAATCCGCGCACCAGCCGGGATCAGGTCCGGCTCGAAGAACGAGGGGACCTTTACGCGGTACATGGGGATTTGATCTTGGGCCATTGCGCGGACTCCGTTGGTTAGAAGTTGAGGGCCGTGGCCGGGTACGTCGCCACGTAGTTGTTCGGGTAGTTGTAGTAAGTGTTGACGTCGGGCGACGGGTTCAGGTACGCGAACACGGCCCCGGCGGAGAACACGCCCGTTCCCACCGTGTAGGTGAGCCGGAGGAACTGGCCGGGGGGTTGGAGGACCCCCGCCGTTTCGTTGTTGAACTGATTGCGGGGCAGGATGAAGGCCAGGGGCCGGACGCCCGCAATCAGGTTCGACGCAGCGATCACGGGGGAGAGCAGCAGTGGGATGTAGGAGCCGCCCGCCGTCGAGCAGGTTTCGAACTGAACCTGTAGCGTCGCCGAGTTCGTGGTGGTGAAGGTGGTCGTCACGTCCACCACAAATTGCAGCATGTTGCCCGCGCCGACATCACGCGCGGTGAGCACGTCAATGACGTTGGTGGAAACGCGGGTCGCGGTGACGGCCACGCCCGTGGAGGGCAGGGTGCCGTCGAAGATTAGAGTGGAGTCCAACATGGGACTATCCTTTCAATTGGGGGTTAGACCACACGGGTTTCGGTGTTGACCAGGGAGTCGCTGCACCGGATCGGGATGCCGCGATAGGTCAGCGTCGGCTTGCCCGCCCACTGCTCAATCGTCAGCAGCATGTTGGTCTTGTTCTGGGCTTGGAGGTCGAGCATCCCCATGATCGTGCGATTGGCGTAGAAGCAGGACCGGCCGATGGTGACGGTGGGGTCGTCGGAGGTCTGCACGGGGGCCACACCCGCAGGCATCACCGGAGGCTTGTACACCATCGCGTTCATCACGGAGATGAGGGCGATTCCGGTCTTGGGGGCCAACAGCGTCACGTCGATGTTGCACGCGCGGACGGCGTAGCGCCAGTCTTCGATGGCGAGGCC
>Ga0134125_10000603_pt1 | contig 47652 bp, 45 predicted proteins | sample KB31751_FD_96464 | JGI IMG/M metagenome (GOLD analysis project Ga0134125, IMG submission 96464) | Terrestrial soil microbial communities with excess Nitrogen fertilizer from Kellogg Biological Station, Michigan, USA - KB3-175-1 | ecosystem: Environmental > Terrestrial > Soil > Unclassified ...
GCCGGCGCGGGCGTCGCAGCGGGTTTCGACGGCGCAGCCTCGGCGGCGGGCTTCGGCGCCGCCTGCGCAGGCGGTGCCTTGGTCGCCGCGTCGGCGGCCGAGCCGGCGCCGTTGCTCGACGCGGGCGCTCCGACGCCGAGCGCCTTCAGCGCCGCGCTCTCATCCACGGAGGATGCGGCGGCCTTCGCCTCGATCCCGGCGGCGGCGAGCTTCTCGAGCAGCTCCTTGCTCGTAAGCCCCTGCTCCTTGGCGATCTCGTGTACGCGCTTTTTGCTCATCGACCAACCGATTCTACGAGCTTGGGATCGAGCGTCACCTTCGCACGCAGCGCGCGCGCGAAGCCGCCCCGCCGCGTCGCCTCGGCAAGGCACTCGGGTCGCGGGCTGCGCGACCCCGGCGCGGCGCACAGGTACGCGCCGCGGCCGCCGAGACGGTTGTCGCGGTCGAGCACCGCGACGCGCCCCGACGGATCGTCGTGGGCCGCAAGCGTGAGACGGACGAGCTCGGTCCTGGCGGCTTCGCGGCGGCACCCGATGCAGGTGCGACGGGGACCTTCCGCGCCCGCCGCCCGGCTACCACATGTTCCGTCCGCGCCGGCGCGCGTGGCTATGACGCCGGCTCCTCGGCGGCGTCGGCCTCGAGCTTCTCCGCGACCTCCGCGGCCGCCTCGTCGCCGCTCTCCTCGGGCTCGGAGGCGATCACGGCAGCCTCGGTCTCACCGAGCGGAGCCGCCTCCTCGCTGACGTCGACGGCCTCGGCCTGCTCGGCCTCTGCCGGCTCGGACTGCTCCGCCACTGCCGGCTCCGACTGCTCCGCGCCGGGGCCCGTCGTCTCGACCGCGTCGTCAGTGGGCGCCTCAGATCCAGCCCCTGCGAGGTCGCCGATGTTGTCGCTGTCGATGTTCGCGAGCGCCTGGTGGGTTTCGAGGCCACAGTAACGCGAGTTGGGCAGCGAGGCGTTGGGGCAGCGGCGTCCGTTGGAGAGGATCGCGGCGCAGCGTCCCTGCACCTCCTCCTCCTCGTACCCGTGCTCGGCCTCCTCGGCGGCGAACTCGGTCTCCGAGCGGATGTCCACGCGCCATCCCGTCAGTCGCGCGGCGAGGCGCGCGTTCTGGCCCTCGCGGCCGATCGCCAGCGAGAGCTGGTCGTCGGGCACGATCACGGTCGCCTGCTTGGCCTCGTCGTCGACGAGCACCTCGCGTACGCGGGCCGGCGAGAGCGCCTTGGCGACGAAGCGGGCGGGCTCGTCGTTGAAGGGGATGATGTCGATCTTCTCGCCGCGGAGCTCGGAGACGACCATCCGCACGCGCGAGCCGCGCGGGCCGACGCACGCGCCGACCGGGTCGACGCCGTCGGTGTGGGAGACAACCGCGATCTTCGAGCGGTAGCCGGGCTCGCGGGCGACGTTGGCGATCTCGACCAGGCCGTCGGCTATCTCCGGGACCTCGAGCTCGAACAGCTTCTTGATCAGCTCGGGGTCGCGCCGGGAGACGATGATCGCGGGGCCCTTGGTGGAGGGCGAGACCTCCTTGATGACGGCCTTGATCCGCTGCGAGTGGTCGTAGCGCTCGCCGTCGACCTGCTCGGACTTCGGCAGCAGCGCCTCGACGCGTTCGCGCAGCTGCACGAGCGTGTAGCGGGAGTCCGACTGCTGCACGATGCCGGTGATCAGCTCGCCAACGCGGTCGCGGTATTCCTCGTACATCATGTCCCGCTCGGCCTCGCGGATGCGCTGCAGGATCACCTGCTTGGCCGTCTGCGCGGCGATCCGGCCGAAGTCGTCGGGCGTGACGTCTTGCTCCTCGATCTGGTCGCGGTATTCCTCGAACTTCTTCGGGTCGATTTCCGGTTCCTCGGGTTCGCGCATCTCCCCCGTCTCGGGGTCGATCGTCGTTTCCTCGTCGATCGTCTCGACGATCAGGTGCGCCTCCAGGCGCTCCGGGATTTTCAGTTCGATGACTCGGAAGTCGGCCGTCTCGCGGTCCATTTCCACGCGCGCGTACTTGGCGGAGCCGGGCTGCTTCTTGTAAGCGGACAGCAGCGCGTCCTCGAGCGCGATCATCAGCTTCTCGGGCTCGATCCCCTTCTCACGGGCGAGCGCGTGCATGGCCTCAAGGATTTCGCGTGACATGGCTCTCAGTTACTCCTCGATCAGGTTCGAACGGCGAATCTCCGAATAGGGGATCGCGATGACGCCACCGTCGGCGGCCAGCGTGACCTCCTCCTCCGAAGCCCCCACAAGCTCTCCGGTGAAACTCCGTGCCGAGCGCTGCCCCTCGTGACCCTCGCCCGCGCGCTCGATCGGCCGCGGGTGACGGACGCGCACCCGCGCCTTGCGACCGACGAAGCGCCGGAAGTGGGCGGGCTTGGTCAGCGGCCGCTCGGTGCCGGGCGAGGAGACCTCGAGCGAGTAGCGCTCGCGCAGGTCGTTGAGCAGCAGCGTGACCCGCTCGCACATCGCCAGGTTGACCCCGTCGGGGTGGTCGATGAAGACGCGCAGAGCCCGCCCGCCGAGCACCTCGGCGAGCAGCACCTCGATCTCCGGCTCGGTGGCCGCGAGTCGCTTCTCTATCTCAGTCTGCAACGTGCTCATCTGTTCTCGAAATCTGGTCCTTACGCAAAAAAAGCGGGCGGGCGCCCACTCTCGGTACTGCTGCCGACGCCTGCGCGACGACACGAAAGCTGTCGATCGAGCATAGCATCGGCGGGGTCCAACGTTTACAACTCCGCCCCCCGGAGCGGCCGCGCTCAGGCCCGTTCGGCGTCGCGCCGAGCGCGTTCCCGGTAGAGCCGGTAGTCCTTGCGCTCGGGGCGCAGCGAGCACGCCAGCGCGAGCGGCTGACATGCCTCGCGGTGACGACCCAGCAGCTGCATCGAGCGGCCCAGGCAGAACAGCGCGTAGTCGTTCGTCGGGGCCCGCGAGGCGATCGCCTCGAACTCCGCGGCCGCGCTTTCGTAGCGCTGGGCGTGGAACAGCGCGCGGCCCAGCGCCTCGCGGATCGAGGCCTTGTCGGGCTCCAGGTCGCGGGCGCGGCTGAGCGGCACGATCGCCGCCTGGTGGTCGCCGTGCTCGAGCAGGTCCAGGCCCCGCGTGTAGAGGTCGTAGACGCTCTCCATCGCTCCCAGCCTAGTGAGCCTACCCCCCCGTCCCGAGCGGCCGAAGCGCTTCGACCGCGTCGAGGATCGCGGCGGCGATCTGCTCCTTGCCGGCACGCGCGACGTGCCGCTCCGCCGCGGCCCCCGCCGCGCCCGCGGCGGTCAGGATCGTCACCTCGTTCTCGCTCGCGTCGAAGCCGATCCCCTCGGCCGAGATGTCGTTGAAGACGATCGCGTCGACGCCCTTGGCCGCGAGCTTCCCGCGCGCGTGCTCGAGCCCCTCGGCGCCGTGCTCGGCGGCGAACGCGACGAGCGTCTGCCCGGGATGCCGGCGGGCGGCCAGGCCCGTGATCACGTCGGGGGTGGCCTCGAGCACTAGCTCCAGGCGCTCGCGGCCGCCCTTCTTGATCTTGCCGTCGGCCCGCGCGGGCGCGAAGTCGGCGACGGCCGCGGCCATCAGCAGCACCTCGCAGCCGTCGAACTCGCGCTCGGCCGCGTCCTTCAGCTCGGCGGCCGTTCGGACCTCGACGCGCCGCACCCCCGCGGGCGCCGGCAGCGCGACGTTGGCCGCGATCAGCGTCACCTCCGCCCCACGCTCGCGCGCCACCTCGGCCAGCGCGAGGCCCATCCGCCCGGAGGAGCTGTTGCCGATGAAGCGGACGCTGTCGATCGGCTCGCGGGTGCCGCCCGCGGTGATCAGCACCTTGACGCCGGTCAGCCCCGCGCCCACGGGCGCCCCGCCGTTGGGATGCGTCCCGGCGAGATGCGCCCCGGGGCGATGCGCTCCGGCGGGATCCTCGCCGCCGCGGTCGGCGCGTGCCTCCGGGACGGCGGCCGGCGAGTTCGACGCGGCGAGCGCCTCCTCACACGCGGCGAGCAGCGCCGCCGGCTCGGCCAGGCGCCCGACCCCTTCCTCGCCCTTGGAGGCGAGCCGCCCGCTGCCGGGCTCGACGATCCGCGCCCCCCGCTCGCGCAGCGTCCGCAGGTTCGCCTTCGTGGCAGGATGCTCGTACATCCGGTTGTTCATCGCCGGCGCGATCAGCAGCGGGCAGTCGGCCGCGAGCGCGCAGCTCGTCAGCAGGTTGTCGGCGTGGCCGCCCGCGAGCTTCGCGATCGTGTTCGCCGAGGCGGGCGCGATCAGCAGGAGGTCGGCGTTCGCGACCAGCTCGAGATGGCTGATCGGCTCGTGCTCGGGCAGCGCCTGGTCGGGGAACGCGCCCCGCATCGGGTCCCGCGCGAACTCGCTGACGAGCGCCGGCGCCCCGCTCAGCGCGGCGAACGACGCCTCGCCGACGAACCGCCGGCTCGTCGGCGTCTGAACCACCCGCACCGAGTGCCCCGCCCCCGTAGCGAGGCGGATGAGCTCCAGAGCCTTGTAGGCGGCGATGCCGCCCGTGACCCCAACCAGGATCCGTGCCATCTAGAAGAGTTTCGACCCCGCCCGGCGAACCCGCAACCCACGCGCTTCGGCTTGCGCCATCCGAAGCCGCATCGGAAGGCCGCGGCTCCCGCCCTATCGGTAGTGGTACTTCATCTTCCCCGCGGCTACCTCCTCGAGGGCGATCGTGAGGTAGTTTTTCGAACCCGTTTCGACCATCGGGGGCGGGAACTCGTCGAACGTCCCCTCGCCGAGGTTGTGGTAGTAGCTGTTGATCTGCCGGGCGCGCTTGGCTGCGACGATGACACCGGCGTAGTTCGAGTCGACCTGCTCGAGCAGGCGGTCGATGCGGGGGGAGATCATTCTTGGGATGGCCTCTCTGTAAGGGAACTTGCGGCCACCAAGTCTAGCCGTCCCGGGCATCGGCTCCCGGACGGCCTACCGTCGCTCCGAGCGGCGCGAGCGCAGATCGGACGGCTTTTAGCCGTCGCTGCCCCGCACGATCTCGACGAGCCGTCCGAGCGCGTCCTCGAGGCGGTCGTTGACGACCACGTGGGCGAACTCGGGCTGCGCCTCGAGCTCGTGCTCGGCCACCTGCAGGCGCCGGGCGACCTCCTCGGCGTCGTCGGTCCCGCGCCCGACCAGCCGGGTCCGCAGGGCCTCGAGCGACGGCGGCGCGATGAACACCTGGACGGCCTCGGGCATCGCCTCGCGGACCTGCCGCGCCCCCTGCACCTCGATCTCCAGCACGACGGGCACGCCTGCGTCGAGGCGCCGGTCGAGCTCCGAGCGCAGCGTCCCGTAGCGGCGCCCCGCGTAGTCGGCGTGCTCGACGAAGTCGCCCGCGCCGATCCGCCGCTCGAACTCCTCGGGGCTCAGGAAGTGGTAGTCGACCCCGTCCTCCTCCCCCAGCCGGGGCCGGCGGGTCGTGGCCGAGACGGACAGCTCGAGCTCGGGCAGGCGCTCCATCAGGCCCCGGATCAGGGTCCCCTTGCCGACGCCGGAGGGGCCGGTTATGACGAACACGCGAGCCACGGCCGCAGAACCCTAGTGGCGGAGCCGGGGGAAGCTGGGGGCCTAGTGGTGAAGCAGCGAGATCAGCTCCGAGCGCTGGCGCTCGGAGAGCCCGCCGATCGTCTTGCTGGGCGCGATCCGGCAGTGGACGAGGATCTTGTTGACCTTCACGCGGCCGTACTTCGGGACCGCAAGCAGCATGTCGAAGACCTTGGCGGTCTCTACATACTCCGGCGGGTCCAGCAGCAGAGAGTGGATCGAGCGGCGCCCCGCCTTCAGGTCCCGCTTCAGCTGCGCCCGCTGGATGCGGATTTCGTTGGCCCTGGCGAGCGCGTCCATCCTCTGGTTCAACGACCGCTCGGGGGCCGTGGAGGTGTTTGTGGACGTGCTGCCGGTCGCCGTCACCATGGGCGGCGAGTCTACACACCGGGAGACGTCCTGCAAGAAAAAACCCCTAATTCACCTCGACCTAAGGCTGAGGTTCAGAGGGATCGAGGCTGCTGGACGGTGCGGCCCAGTGTTTGCAGGGGTTTTTAGGGTATTTACTGGAGTCCAGCGGCGATCCGGGCCCCCGCGCGCGGATCGCGGAAGCTCTCGGTGCCGACGGCGACGAGCGTCGCGCCCACGTCGAGCAGATCACGAGCGTGCGCGGCGCTCTGAACGCCCCCCATCCCGACCACCGGGACCGCCACGCGAGCCGCCACGGCCGCGACCTGGGCCAGCGCCGCGGGCCGGATCGCCGGGCCGGACAGCCCGCCCGTCCCGCCGCCGAGCCAGGGTCGCGCCGGCCCCGCGCCGGGCGCCAGCGCCATCGCCCGCAGCGTGTTGATCAGGGATACCGCGTCCGCTCCCCCGTCCTGGGCGGCCTGAGCGCAGGCCGGAACGTCGGCCGCGTTCGGGGTGAGCTTGACGATCAGCGGCTTGGCGGTGCGTCCGCGCAGGCCCGCGACGACGCTCTGCAGCTGCGCGGGGTCGGCGCCGATGTCAAGCCCCGTCTTCACGTTCGGGCAGGAGACGTTCAGCTCGATCGCCGCGATCGCCTCCGGCTCGTCGCACGCCTCGACGAGCCGCGCGAGCTCCTCGCCGCTGGAGCCCATCACGTTCGTGATCACGGGCACCGCCGCGCGCTCGCCGTCGGCCGAGCCGGCCGGGTCGGCTCGCAACCCGGCGAGCGCGGGCAGGTCCTCGGCGAGGTAGGCCGCGAGGCCCTTGTTCGGGAGGCCGATCGAGTTGATCATCCCCGCGGCGGTCTCCCACAGGCGCGGCGGCGGGTTGCCCGCGCGGGGCTCGAGGGTGATCGTCTTCGAGACGTAGGCCGAGAACGGGAACGCCTCGGCGAGCGCATCGCCGAACGCGCGCCGGGCGGCGATCGCGTCGAAGGTCCCCGAGCCGTTGATGACCGGGTGGGCGAGCCGCAGCCCGCAGAACTCGACGCTCACTCGGGCGCTCCGGCGTGCGCCTCGACGTGCTCCAGCTCGGCCGCGTCGATCACCGGCCCGTCGACGCAGACCCGCAGGTAGCCGCCGCCGCGGCGCGGCACGACGCAGCCGAAGCAGGCGCCGAAGCCGCACGCCATCCCGGCCTCCAGGGCGAGCTGGGCGGGCACGCCCGCGCGCTCGCAGATCGCCCGCACCCCCTCGAGCATCCCCGCCGGCCCGCACGAGTAGACGGCGGCGTGCGCGTCGGCTACGAGCTCGCGCTCGAGCAGCTCGGTGACGAGCCCGCGGTGGCCCGCCGAGCCGTCGTCGGTCGCGAGCTCCGCCCCCCGCAGCAGCTCGGCGCCGGGCACCCGCTCGCGGTCGCGGAAGCCGAGCAGGACGGTCGTGGCGTCGGCCCCGAGGGAGTCCTGCAGGATCGCGAGCGGCGCGATCCCGACGCCGCCGCCGACGAGGATCGCCCGGCGCATCCCTGCCGCGTCCGGCTCGGGCGCGGCGAACGGCCGGCCGAGCGGGCCGAGCACCCAGACCTCGTCGCCCGCCCGCAGCTCGCAGAGGCGCCGCGTCCCCGGCCCGACGTCCTCGAGCACGTAGCTCGACTCCTCGCCGGACTGCCGGGCGACCGAGAAGGCGCGGGCGAGGAAGGGCCGCTCGTCCTCGCCTCCCCCCCAGCGCTCGGCGGCCGCGAGCATCGCGAACTGGCCCGGCAGCACCCCGGTCATGGCGGGATCGGCGACCCGCAGCACGTTGTAGGCCCCGAGCCGCTCGTTGGCGGCCACGCGGGCCAGGCGCCGGCCGAAGGGGGCGCCGTCTGTGGGCCCGCTCACGCGACCTGGGCCGGGTCCGGGTCCTCGCTCGGCTCGCCCGTGCCCGGCGGGGTGCGCCCGTTGCCGATGCGGTCGCGCGCTTCCTCGGATCGCGAGAAGACGTGCAGGTCCTGCAGGCAGAGCACCTCCGGCTCGCCGTCGATCTGGGCACGGGCGATCGCGCGGGCGGCCGAGGAGCCCGCCGAGAGCGTCGTCAGGCAGGGCACGCCGTGGGTCACCGCGGCGCGGCGGATCTCGTGGCCGTCGGTGCGGGCGCCGACGCCGGTCGGCGTGTTGATGACGAGGTCGACGTCGCCCCGTTCGATCCAGTCGACGACGTGCGGGGAGCCCTCGCCGATCTTGTTCAGGGTCTCGACCGGGACCCCCATGCGGGCGATCGTCTGGGCGGTCCCGCGCGTGGCGACGATCCGAAAGCCGCAGTCGTGGAGCGTCTGGGCGATCCCTATGCAGGCGTCCTTGTCTTCGTCGGTGACGGTGATGAAGACCGTGCCCTCGCTGGGGAGCGGCACCCCGGCGGCGGCCTGCGCCTTGGCGAACGCGGTCGGGAAGTCGCGGGCGATGCCCATCACCTCCCCCGTCGAGCGCATCTCCGGGCCGAGCACCGCGTCCGAGCCCTCGAAGCGGTCGAACGGGAGCACCGCCTCCTTGACCGAGATGTGATCGCCGAAGCCGAGGCCCTGGCGGTCCTGCGGGAGGTCCATCTCGGCGAGCTTCTCGCCGAGCATCACGCGGCAGGCGAGCTTCGCGATCGGCAGGCCGACGGCCTTGGAGACGAACGGGACGGTCCGCGACGCGCGCGGGTTGGCCTCGATCACGTACAGCTCGCCCGCGTGGATCGCGTACTGGACGTTGATCAGCCCGACGACCCCGATCTCCATCGCGATCGCCCGCGTCGCCGCTCGGATCTGCTCGAGCATCTCTTCGCCGAGCGAGTGCGGCGGCAGCACGCAGGCGCTGTCGCCGGAGTGGACGCCGGCCTCCTCGACGTGCTGCATGATCCCGCCGATCCACGCCTCGGTCCCGTCGCAGAGCGCGTCCACGTCGACCTCCAGGGAGTCCTCGAGGAAGCGGTCGAGGAAGATCGACGGGGAGCCCTCGCCGCCGTCCGCGTCCGGGTCGAGCTCGCGGCGCAGGTAGTCGGAGAGCCCCTCGTGGGAGTAGACGATCTCCATCGCCCGCCCGCCGAGCACGTAGGAGGGCCTTACGAGCAGCGGGAAGCCGACCTCGCCCGCGCAGCGCAGCGCCTGCTCGACCGAGCGGGCGGTCGCGTACGGCGGGGCCTTCAGGCCGAGCTTCGCGAGCACCTCGCCGAAGCGTCCCCGGTCCTCGGCGAGGTCGATCGCTTCGACGCTCGTGCCGAGCAGCGGGACGCCTTTCGCGGCCAGGCCCGCGGCGAGCTTCAGCGGCGTCTGCCCGCCGAACTGGACGATCACGCCCTTCAGGCGGCCGCCGGCGTTCTCGACCTCGACGACCGCGAGCACGTCCTCGAGCGTCAGCGGCTCGAAGTAGAGGCGGTCCGAGGTGTCGTAGTCGGTCGAGACCGTCTCCGGGTTGCAGTTGATCATCACCGCGTCGCGCCCTGACTCGCGGACGGTCATCGCGGCGTGCACGCAGCAGTAGTCGAACTCGATCCCCTGGCCGATCCGGTTCGGTCCCGCGCCGAGGATCACGACCGACTCGCGCTCGCCGCGCTCGACCTCGTGGTCCTGCTTCCCTCCCTCCCAGCCGGAGTAGTAGTAGGGCGTCCGCGCGGGGAACTCGGCCGCGCAGGTGTCGACCGAGCGGAACGAGCGCGAGCCCTCGAACGGCGCCTCGGGGTCGAGCGCGAGCGCCTGCAGCTCCCGCAGGAACCAGCGGTCGACGGAGGTCGCGGCGTGGATCTCCTCGATCCCGGCGCCGCGGGCGAGCAGCTCGAGGATCGTCTCGAAGCGCGCCGGGCGCGGTTCGGCGAGGCTCTCCAAGAGCTCTTGGTCCGACGTCTCCCCGAGGATCGGGGGCTTGTCGAGCTCGCGCGATCTGAGCGCCTTCGCGAAGGCCTGCTGGAAGGTGCGGCCGATCGCCATCGCCTCGCCGACCGACTTCATGTGGGTCGTGAGTATCGAGGAGGTCTCGGGGAACTTCTCGAACGCGAAGCGGGGCCACTTCACGACCACGTAGTCGATCGTGGGCTCGAAGCACGCGGGCGTGACCCCCGTGATGTCGTTGTCGATCTCGTCGAGCGTGTAGCCGACTGCGAGGCGCGCCGCGATCTTCGCGATCGGGAAGCCCGTCGCCTTGGAGGCGAGCGCCGAGGAGCGCGAGACGCGGGGGTTCATCTCGATCACGAGGATCTCCTCGGTCTCGGGGTTGACCGCGAACTGGACGTTCGAGCCCCCGGTCTCGACGCCGACCGCGCGGATCACCTTGATCGCCTGGTCGCGGAGCTGCTGGTAGAGGCGGTCGGTCAGCGTCTGCTGGGGCGCGACGGTCACCGAGTCACCGGTGTGGACGCCCATCGGGTCGACGTTCTCGATCGAGCAGACGATCACGACGTTGTCGGCCCGGTCGCGCATCACCTCGAGCTCGAACTCGCCCCAGCCGATCACCGACTCGTCGAGCAGGACCTGGGAGATCGGCGAGGCCTCGATGCCCTGCTGGGCGATCCGCTCGAACTCCTGCTCGCTGCGGGCGATCCCGCCGCCGCGGCCGCCGAGCGTGAAGGCGGGCCGCACGATGCAGGGCAGGCCGAGTTCGGGCAGCGCGGCGCGGGCCTCCTCGAGCGAGGTCGCGATCGCGCTGCGCGGCATCCGCAGCCCCGCCTCCTCCATCGTCTGGCGGAACAGTTCCCGGTCCTCCGCGCACGCGATCGCCTCGTTGTTGGCGCCGATCAGCTCGACGCCGAGCCGCTCCAGCGTCCCGTCCTCGTACAGCGCCATCGAGAGGTTCAGCGCGGTCTGCCCGCCGAGCGTGCCGAGCAGCGCGTCGGGGCGCTCGCGTTCGAGCACCTGGCGCACTGGCCCGGGCAGCAGCGGCTCGACGTACGTCGCGTCGGCGAACTCCGGGTCGGTCATGATCGTCGCCGGGTTGGAGTTGACGAGCACGACCTCATACCCCTCCTCGCGCAGCACCTTGCACGCCTGCACGCCGGAGTAGTCGAACTCCGCGGCCTGGCCGATCACGATCGGCCCCGAGCCGAGGATCATGATCTTCTCGATGTCGGTCCGCTTGGGCATCAGGCGGCTTCGGCGATCCTGATCAGGAAGCGGTCGAACAGGTAGAGCGAGTCGTGCGGGCCGGGCCCAGCCTCGGGGTGGTACTGGACGGTCCCCCCGGGCACGTCGAGCAGCTCGAGCCCCTCGACGGTGCGGTCGTACAGGTTCACGTGCGAGAGCGAGGCTCCGCCGAAGTCCGTTTCCCAGCGGACCGGGTCGTCGCCGTCGATCGTGCGCCCGCCGCCCGGGCCGAGCGCCGCGAAGCCGTGGTTCTGGGATGTGATCTCGACTTTGCCGGTCGCGAGGTCGCGGACCGGGTGGTTGGCGCCGCGGTGGCCGAACGGCAGCTTGAACGTCTCCAGGCCGACCGCCCGGCACAGCAGCTGGTGGCCGAGGCAGATCCCCCACACCGGCTTGGAGCCGACGACCTCGCGCACCGTCGCGACGACGTAGTCGAGCGCGGCCGGGTCGCCGGGGCCGTTGGAGAGGAAGACCGCGTCGGGATCGCCGGCGAGCAGCTCCGCGGCGGAGGTCGTGCAGGGGTGCAGCTCGACGGTCGCTCCACGCTGCACGAGCTCGCGGACCATCGAGGCCTTGATCCCGGTGTCGAGCACGGCGATCCGCGGCCCCGCGCCGCCGCCGTGCGTCGTGACCGTCTCCGGTGTCACCACACGGGCGAGGTCCTGGCCGGCCATCGGCGGCTCCGCCTCGATCAGCTCGCGCGCCTGGGCCTCGGAGATCGAGCCGGGGAACACGCCGCCGCGCATCGATCCGGCCTCGCGGATGTGGCGGACCAGGGCGCGCGTGTCGACCCCGGTGATCGCCTGCACGCCGCAGTCGATCAGCCAGTCGAGCCAGCCACGCTCGGCGGTCGGCGCGTCCTCGTTGTTGTTCGCCTCGCGCATGATCGCGGCGCGCGCCCACGCGCGGTCGGACTCCATCGCCTCGGCGCTGACCCCGTAGTTGCCGATGTGGGGGTAGGTGAAGGCGATCAGCTGACCCGCGAAGGACGGGTCGGTCATCGATTCCTGGTAGCCGGACATGCCGGTCGTGAAGACGACCTCGCCGACTGTGTGGCCCTCGGCGCCGCAGAGGACGCCGTCGAAGCGCGTCCCGTCCTCGAGCATCACGTAGCCGGGCTCTCTCACTTGACGAGCGCCTGCACTTCCTTGAACTCCGGCGTGCCGGCCTGCCCGAGCCACTCGAACAGGACCGTCTCGACGGTCGAGACGACCGCCCCGGCGCGCTCGAGGCGCTCGAGGCCGCGCTCGTAGTCGAGCCGGTGGCGCGAGCCGACGGCCTCCGCCGGGACGTGCACCTCGACGCCGCGCTGCAGCAGGTCGTGAACGGTCTGGCTGACGCAGACGTGCGTCTCGATCCCGCAGACGACGGCCTGGTCGCGGCCCGCGAGGCGGAAGCCCTCGGCTTTGGCCGCCGAGAAGACGACCTTCTCGATCACGGGCTCGTCGCGCAGGCCGAGCTCGGGGGCCGAGTGGCCGAGCCCTTTCGGGTACTGCTCTGAGACGAGCACCGGGACGTCGAGGATCCTTGCGGCCTCGATCAGCTTCGCGCAGCTGCCCGCGACCGCGGCGAACGTCTCATAGCCGCGGAAGCCCTCCTGAACGTCGACGACGATCAGGGTCGTGCGGCGGCGGGAGAGCAGGCCCATCAGGCGCCCACCATCTCGACGAGAGCCCTGTCGCGGTGCGCGACGGCACCGGCGGCGACCGTGAGAAGCACCCTGCCCTGCAGCGAGCGCCCGGCGAAGCAGCAGTTCTCGGAGCGGCTCTCCCAGCCGTGCTCGCCGGCGACGAAGCGCGCGTCGAGATCGACGAGCGCGAGATCGGCGGGCGCGCCGGCGGCGATCCGGCTCACGGGCAGCCCGAACAGGGCCGCTCCCGCGTTCATCCGCTCGACGAGCACACCAAGGCCGAGGTGCCCGGGCGCGACGAGGCCGCTGTAGAGCGCGGCGAAGGCGGTCTCCAGGCCCGTCGTCCCCATCGGCGCCTGCTCGAAGGGGACCTCCTTCTCCTCGCGCGCGTGAGGCGCATGGTCGGTCGCGACGCAGTCGATCGTCCCCGAGCGCAGGCCCTCGATCAAGGCCAGCCGATCCGGCTCGGTCGTCAGCGGCGGATGCATCTTCATGCGCGTGTCGAGCGTGCGGACGTCCTCGTCGGTCAGCAGCAGGTGGTGCGGGGAGACCTCGCAGCTGGCGCGGACCCCCGCCTCCTTGGCGGCGGCGACAGCGCGGACCGAGCCCTCGCAGGAGAGGTGCATGAAGTGCACCCGCCCGTCCTCGTAGCCCGCGAGGGCCGCGTCGCGGGCGACCATCGTCGACTCGGCGATAGTCGGGATGCCCGCGATCCCCAGCGCGGCGCTGACTGCGCCCTCGTTCATCGCCCCGCCGCGGGAGAGCGTGCGGTCCTCCTCGTGCAGCGCGAGCACCCCGCCGCACAGCCGCTGGTACTGAAGCGCCTTGCGCAGCATCCCGGCCGATTCGACGGGCCGGCCGTCGTCGGTGAAGCCGACGGCGCCCGCTCCGGCCAGCTCGGCCATCTCGCTCAGCAGCTCCCCCTCCAGGCCGCGCGTGATCGAGGCGAGGAAGCCGACGGGGATTCGCGCCAGGCGCGCGGCGGCCTCGCGCACCGAGCCGAGCAGCGGCGCCGAGTCGAGCACGGGGTCTGTGTTCGGCATCGCGAGCACGCCGGCGTATCCGCCCGCGGCGGCCGCCCGGGTGCCGGTCTCGATGTCCTCCTTGTGCTCCTGGCCGGGGGTGCGCAGGTGCACGTGGGGGTCGAAGAAGGCGGGGAACAGCGCGAGGCGGCCCTGGCCGTCGATCGTCTCGGCGCCCTCGGCCGCGGACAGCGAGCCGGCCTCGCCGATCTCGGCGACGCGGCCCGCGCTCACGAGCACGTCGTGGCGCCCGTCGAGGCCCTCGCGCGGGTCGAGCGCGCGCACGTCGCGCAGCAGGAGCTCGGCGGGCTCCCCTGCCCCGCCGATCAGCGGCTCGGGGGCGCTCACGCTTCCCCGCCCGCCCGTGCGGCGCCGAGCAGCTCGCCCGCCTGCTCGCTTGCGGGGCTCTCGGCGGCCTCGCCGCGAGAGCCCGCCAGCAGCTCGTAGAGGACCGCCATCCGCACGACGACGCCGGCCTCGACCTGCGCGGTGATGACCGCCTGCGGGGAGTCGACGACCTCGCCGGAGAGCTCGACGCCGCGGTTGACCGGCCCGGGGTGCATCAGCACCTGATTGGGCTTCAGGCGCCGGCCGTTGATCTGGTACCAGGTCGCGTACTCGCGCAGCGACGGCACCCACGTCTCGCTCATCCGCTCGCGCTGCATCCGCAGCGCGTAGACGACGTCGGCGGTGTCGAGCTCCTCGAGCGTGTAGCGGACCTCGCAGCCGAGCTGCTCGATGCCGCGCGGGATCAGGGTCGGCGGCCCGGCGACGGTGACCTTCGCGCCCATCTTCTGGAAGGCGAGGATGTCCGAGCGCGCGACGCGCGAGTGCGCGACGTCGCCGACGATCCAGATCGAGGCGCCGTCGATCGCGCCGAGGCGGCGGCGCAACGTGTAGACGTCGAGCAGGGCCTGCGTCGGGTGCTCGTGCTTGCCGTCGCCGGCGTTGACGATCGCGGCGCCGCACCAGCGCGAGACGAGCTCGGCGGCGCCCGCCCATGGCGTGCGCAGCACGATCGCGTCGGGCTTGTGGGCGGAGAGCGTCAGCACCGTGTCCTTCAGCGACTCGCCCTTCTCGACGCTCGAGCCGCTCGCGGCGAAGTTGACGACGTCGGCGGAGAGCCGCTTGGCGGCCAGCTCGAAGGAGCTGCGGGTGCGGGTCGAGGCCTCGTAGAAGAGGTTCAGGACCATCCGGCCGCGCAGCGCGGGGACCTTCTTGATCTCGCGGTCCGATACCTCGGCGAAGCGTTCGGCCTGGGTCACGATCCGCTCGATCCCTGCGCGGTCGAGGTCCTCGATCGAGAGCAGGTGGTTCACGCCGCGGCCTCCTGCTGCGCCGCGATCGCGACCTCGTCGAGCCCGTCGAGCTCGCGCAGGCGCACGTGCACGTGCTCGGCGCGGGAGGTCGGGAGGTTCTTGCCGACGTAGTCGGGCCGGAACGGCAGCTCGCGGTGACCGCGGTCGGCGAGCACGGCGAGCTGGACCCGCTCGGGGCGCCCGTAGTCGAACAGCGCCTCGATCGCGGCCCGGACGGTGCGGCCGGTGAAGAGGACGTCGTCGACGATCACGACCGTCAGGCCGGTGACGTCGAACTCGATGTGGGAGGCGTGCAGCACGGGCGCCTCGGGGCGCGTCCCGACGTCGTCGCGGTAGAAGCCGATGTCGAGGTCGCCGAGCTTGACCTCGGCGTCGAGCAGCTCCTCGAGCAGAGCCTGCAGGCGCCGCGCGAGGAAGGCGCCGCGGCGGTGGATCCCGACGAGCGCGGGGACGTCCTCACCCGGGTTGCGCTCGACGATCTCGTGAGCGATGCGCGTCAGCGCCCGCCGCACTTCCTCCTCGTGGAGGACGACCTTCTCGTTGCTCTGCATCGCTTCCTTCCTGGCCTCTCGGGACCGGGTTAAAGGATCGCGTCGGAATGTATCAGGGGGATGAGATGGGCTCGGTCGAGACGCGGGAGCGCTCGGCCTGGTCGCGTTCGCGGGCCTGCCGGTCGCTCCAGCGCTCCACGCGCGGCCCGCCCCGCTCCGGGAACGGCACCTCGATCGTGTCGAAGTCGCGCGGCGCCTCGGTGTTCGCGAACACGGCCCGCGCCTCCTCGCGCAGCAGCGCGGCGGGGTAGCGGGTCGAGATGTGGGTGAGGGCGAGCAGCTCGACCTCCGCCTCCTCGGCGATCAGGGCGGCCTGGCGGGCGGTGCTGTGACTGGTCTCCCGCGCGCGAGCGGCGTCCTCCTCGGCGAACGTGGCCTCGTGGATCAGCACGTCGGCCCCGTGGGCGGCGACGGCGAGCGTCTGCGCGGGGGCGGTGTCGCCGGAGATGACGACCTTGCGCCCACGGCGGGCCTCGCCGAGCACCTGCTCGGGGCGAACGCCGCCGACCGTCTCGCCGCGCTGCAGGCGCCCGTAGTCCCGCACGTCCTCGATCCCGAGCGCGCGCGCGGCCGCGGGGTCGAATTCGCCGGGGCGGTCCTGCTCGAGCACGACGTAGCCGAAGGCGGCGCGGTCGCCGTGGTTGACGGGGACCGTCGCGATCCGGTAGCCGTCGCGCTCCAGCTCCTCCCACGGCTCTAGCTCGACGAGAGTCAGCTCGTAGGCGAGCGTGCCGAGTACGCCGCGCATGCTCGCCATCAGCGGCCGCAGCCCGGGCGGCCCGTGAACCGTCAGGGGCTCCTCGCGGCCGCGCAGGGCCAGCGACTTCAGCATCCCGGGCAGGCCGAGCCAGTGGTCGGCGTGGTAGTGGGTGATGAACACCTCGTCGAGCTCGGCGAGGCCGATCGACTTCAGAAGCTGGCGCTGGGTGCCTTCGCCGCAGTCGAAGAGGAGCTTCTCGCCGCCGCGGCGGACGAGCAGCGCGGGCAGCCCGCGGCGCGCGGTCGGGACCGAGCCGCCGGTCCCGGCGAAGAAGATCGAGAGGTCCATGTCGGGCTACGGTAGCGGCGCCCAGAGCCCTCGTGCGCCCGCCTTTCAACGCCACCGCGGTCTGAGAGCGCGTTCACGTTCTGTTCACCGCCGCCCGGGGATCGGTTAGGGTCGGGGGGCTGGATCTATCTGGCAGCCGGGGGGCAAGTCGGTTCGAGAGCCGAGGACTCAGGGATGACGTGCGGCGCGGCCACGGGTTGCGGACCGTCACGGGGGCGCCGGGATGGCGCCGAAGCGCTTGCTCTCCCGTCAACCGACAGGAGGAGAGAGATGATCAGACGTACGATCGCGGTCGCGTGCTTCGTCGCCGCGTTCGCGGCCACGGGCGCCGTCGCCCAGGCCGCGCCGCCCCATTGGATCTGGGCGAAACCGGTCGAAGAACTCCCGCAGGGGAAGGCCGTGCCGATCGCCACCGAAGGAGCCCTCGGGTTCACGATCATCCCGGCGTCCGGGAAAAAAACGACGACGAAATGCAAAGTCGAAGACCGGGAGCTGATCGAAAACCCGATCGGCGGCGGGCCGGGCGTGGACACGATGACGGCGTTCGTCCTCTCGGGCTGCGGCAAAGCCGCCTGCTCGACGGGCGCGCTGATCGTCTTCGAAGCCGCCGGGCTGCCGTGGGCCACGGAACTGATCGCGGGCACGCCGATCCGCGACGAAATCAAAGGCGTGCAGATTCAGGAGCAGTGCGGCGGCCTCGTGATGAGCACGTTCGAAGGGAACCTCACGCCCGAAGTCAAAAACTACGGCGGGCTGACCTTCGGAGCGGGCTCGGGCATGCTCGAAGACGCCTTCAAAAACAAAATGGAAGTCAAAGGGACCGACAAACTGATCGGGCCCCCGCCGAAATCGAAAATCGGGGCGCTGTAGGGCCGTCCATAGACAATCCGTCGCCTCTTTGATCGCGTGAGCACGACTGTGCGGCGTCCCGTCACCGGGCGCCGCACAGCCGCGGTCGGTCGCGATGGACCCAGCGGGACCGTCAGTACATCACTTCGAGTTCCACGCCGGTAGCAGTCACGTTCTGACTTACCGAGTCTTCGACAAACGCGGAGCCACCAGTCGACGATTCAAGGTGGTGATTCACGCCGTTGACTTCGGTGATCGACTCTTTCCCTGAGCTACCCGTGAATAATGCGGTGATTTTTGTTGTTTTTATGCCATTCGCGTTGTCGATCAGGCCGATCCGACCGCCTCGGATTTCGGTTAAGATCCCCAGGCACTCAAAGTGAACCGGACTGAGCACGTAGACGAGCGCGAGCTTTAAGCTCGCTCCTTCTTTGAAGGCTAAGACTTCCCACGCACCTTTGACTAAGATCGAGCCTGCGGTCGAGTCGGTTAAGCCCGTGCATTTGAAGCCGCCGGCAGTACAGCCTAAGTGTAAGTCGTCGAAGCTGCCTTTCGTGGAGCTTTCGTATGTGAGGCTACCCTCCGAGGACGGGCATTTCACGGCTATGCCACCGCCGGTCGATTCGAATGTCAAAGTTGCGTTTTGGGTGAGCGTTGCGGTTCCGATGGCGCCTAAGAGTTCGCCTTCAGCCGCGGCCGCGGCTCCCGCTATCGCCGCGCCGAGCGCGAGCATCGCCATGAGCGAGAGTTGGAGCTTCTTCAGGGATTGCATCGATTGACCTTCCGTTCGGGTTCGCGGAGAGACGCCTCACCGCAACAGACGGCGAGGCCACGATCGACTCGGATGACCCAGGACGACCGGGACCCGAGTCTTCTCGTACGGCCGCCGTTGGATCAAGTACGGCAAACATCCAGGGATTGGGCAACCCGCGCGCACGGCGGGGAGCCACCCTTCCATTTGCGTTATTCGGAGCTTTTCCAGAGTTCGAGGATCGGGCGGGGTGATTGCATTGGGTGGGAGACATGCGGTTGGTTTCCTCCACCTACGCGGTCGCCCAGCGGCGAACGGAGCCCCGACTCCGAGCTTCCGCCGACCCCTGTCGCGGTGCGCCGGGCCAGGAGCACCCTGCCCCCACGGGCGCCGCTTGCCTGCCCGAGCGGTGGCTGCTCGCCACGCGCGACGCATGCCCAATACACTCGACGCTCCCGCGCCCGTAGCTCAGTGGATAGAGCGCTCGCCTCCGGAGCGAGAGGTCGCAAGTTCGAATCTTGCCGGGCGCGCTCGAGCTTTCTCGAACGCGGGCCCGACCGGCCGCCGGCGATTCGGCAGCTACGTCGTCGCCTCGGCGCGGTGTTCGGCGCCGGGCCATCCGAGCTGGTTGACGACCCGTTCGAAGCCTCGGACGGCCAGGCCGGGGATCCCGCGTTCTCGCTCGGGCTCGCGGATCTCGCCGCGAAGCATGTTCTCGAGGGTGCGCCATCCGGGTGGGCTGAGCACCGCGGCCAGCGAAAGACGGGGAAACCGATCCAGCGCGATCTTCGCGTTCCACGCGAATGCGAACATCCGGCCGAACTCGGAGACCAGCAGTTGCCCGTAGGAGTCGAGATCCGTCTCTTGGCCGGCGAGAAGCTTCATCGCGGCTTCCGTCGCCAGGCGGGAGCTCAGGAACGCCGCATACATCCCGTCGCCCGCGAGCGGGTCGACGAGGCCCGCCGCGTCTCCGATCAGCGCAGCTCGACCGCACGACAGACGGGCGCCGGGCTGGCGCCCAGGCAGTCGGTACCCCCGTAGATCTCGCAGGCTCGAGTACTCGAAGCCCCGCTGCCTGCAGAACTCCTTGAGGTAGCTGCGTAGCATCGGCCCCGTTTGTTCCCAGCCGCCCACGCCGATGTTGAGATGGTCTCCCTTGGGGAAGATCCAGCAGTAGCCGCCGGGGACGGTGCCCAGCTCGATCACGACCGTGCTCGGCCAGCGACCCAGCTCCGCTGCTTGGCACGCCAGGTTCCCCTCGAACGCAACGCCATAGGTCGGGGTGTGAGAAAGACCGAGATATCGGGCCGTGGAGCCGTTGGCTCCGTCTGCCCCGATGAGGAGCTCGGCGCCGATCCATTCGCCGTTGACACGCGCTCCGTTCTCGGACGCTTCGCTCACCCCCGCGCCTTCCCGAAACTCGGCCCCCGCCGCGGTCGCCTGCTCGATGAGGAAGTGGTCAAGGCGCCTACGCTGGGTCAGCGACGCCAGTTGCCTGGCCCCTCCGCGTCGGAATGCGCGACCACCGCGAAAGCTCAGCTCCAAACTGTCGACTCCGCGCTCGACCACAGGCCCGGGATCGATCGGCAGCTCAAGCCCCGCTCGCACAGAGATGCCCCCGCCGCATGGCTTGTCGCGCGGGAACTGCGCCTTATCCAGCAGCAGGACCTTGGCCCCTTCCAGGGCCATCCGATAGGCCATGGTTGATCCGGCAGGCCCCGCGCCGATGACGATACAGTCGAACTTTTCCACTCTCCGACGAACGCTAACCGCGCCGCGGAAAGGAGCGAAGCCGCGTTTCTGTACCTCCGGCGAGGAGTGACGTCCCCGCTCTCGAGGACTCTCCGGGAGGGCTTCCAGCCGCTTCGTCGTGGCGCTCGAGCGGCCACCGTGTCGCCTGCCGTGCCTCTTCCAGTGCCAATTAGTGCCATTTAGGGGGTGCCGAGGGCCGTTTTGGGTATATCAGTGACCCAGTGCGGAACCGCGAATCCCCTGCAAACAAGCCAAATCCCATGACTTGCGCGACCCATCCGGCGCTCCTCCGGAGCGAGAGGTCGCAAGTTCGAATCTTGCCGGGCGCGCTTGGGGTTTCCCATCCGCCCGCGCGTGCGATGGGCGTAGAACGCCAGGCCGGAACGAGGAGTACTCGACATCTGGCTCCCGGCGAACGAGACGGGAAAGTCGAGCTCATCCCAGGTAGGGTGCCCTCGCGCTCGGCAACTCGTTTCTGCGGAGGAGGCTCGGATGTTATTGATGGTGATTCTCGAGATGGACGGCGATCCCGACGCGCTGCTCGCCGCAACCGCCGATCTGGAGGCGCGCCGTCCGACTTCGGCGACGACGGCGCGGGTCGTCGCACCGATGGACGGCGGGGTCGTGGTATGCACGGTGTGGGAATCCGCTGCGGCGCGCGACGCCTATCAATCGGAGCCGGAGCACCAAGAGGCGCTGCAAGCGAGCGGACTCATGGCCGCGGTCACCGGCATGCGCTCGCGCGTCTTCGAAGACGCGGAACTGTCGCTGCGCTAGGACCGCGATTCGCGTTCGGTCAGTCCGCGCACTGCTCGACGAGTAACCGGTCCAAGACAGTCCTGCTCTTGTTCGCCGGCTCACGGTCCCGGCAGCAGACAGCTCGCCTGCTCGGCGCGGGAAGGGAGGAGCCCCGGTGCCTCCGCGTGCTCGCCTGCACCAACTGCCATTGCGCGCTCAGAATCGGCGTGGTGTTGGCGCCCTTGTCGGGCTGCATCTCTAGCGGTGCAGCACCGACGCGGGCACTCTGCCGTGAGGCCCGCGGCCTATGACTAGCCGGACTTCGGTGCCGCTTCGCCAGTAGCGGAGCACCTTCCTGGCAATCGGCGTCCGTCTCGATCTCCTCGGCACAAACACTGAGTCGGCGTACACGACCACTAGTTGGGAGCCGAACTCAAGCGCCCAAGAACAGTGGCCCATCACGATTCCCGCTCTGTGGCGGCGAGGACCGGAGCAGGAATCGATGTCTGAAACGACCCCCGCCCGGGGCTGCCAGGCCGCTGCGATCCGCTCCAGCTTATGAGCGTCGAGATCGAGCACACGGGGAGTCCAGAAGCACTTTTCTGTGACGCCGCTTTCCGCAAAGCGACATGACGTGACCGGTCGAAAGCCCCTGGGGGCATGTAGCGCCGCCAACGTCGCGGCTGCCTCGGCGGGGGTGGCACTCCGTTCCGGTCGCCGCGATTCCGCCACCGTCGACGTGTGCTCGGCCGCGTGCGTGATGCGCACCGCAGCCAACGCGAGAGCGGCGAGTGCAGCGATGGCGAGCAGCGCTGTACGTACTGGCAGCGGCACCAGGCAGGTATCGGCGCGGTCGCGTAGGTGCGTTAGGCGGACGCGCTCGTCGGGACGGAACTCGGGCCCGCCCATGTGGCTCTGAACCTTCCTTGGCGCAAGGGACATCGACCGATGGCTGCATCCCGGACCGAGAGCCATCTGACAATAGGGGCCACAACCGTGGCACTGAAGCCATTAGACTCGCCGGAAAGCTTGTGCTGGCCGGCACGACGAGCGAACGGGGGACGGGATGAGGCGCCTGGCGAGGATGTTGGCGATGTCGGGGATCCTCGCTGCGATCGCATGTGCAGCCCCGGCGGCGCAGGCGGCGGAATGCGACGTCAGCTACGCCGCCACCGGCGGCCAGTGGTCCGAACCGGAGAACTGGCAGGGAGGCAGCCTGCCCACGAGCGCCCAGAACGTGTGCATCCCCGCCGGACACGGCACCGTCGTGATCCCGTTCGGCTTCAACGCCGTCGCGAACCGCATCCAGGCCCAGTCGCAACTGGACATCGCGCTCTCGGGGAAACTCACGCTGTCCGCGAAAACGCCCGGCGAAGCCGAAGCCAGCCACTTCGACGACCTGAAGATGGAAGGCGGCTCGCTCTCCACGGCCGGCACGTGGCTGCTGTTCACGGGCAACACGGAAATCAGAGGAAGCGTCGGCCGGGCCAACACGAAAGAAAACGAATACTCGGCGCGTCTGGTCTCGGGCACACTCAGCGGCGGCGGGACGTACTCGGTCCCGTTCGTCAACGAAGGCGGCGACATCGAGCCGGGCGGCGCCGGGACGATCGGGCTGATCAGCTTCGACACCGGCTTCGCGCAGACGGCCGGAGGCACGTTGACGCTCGACGTCGCCGGGCCCGAAGAAGTCGACGTCGTCCAAGAGGGAGGCACCGGCGAAGCGCTCCTCGCCGGCGCGGTCGACGTGCGCGTGATCCCGCCCTTCTCCCCCAGGCTCGGGGAAGTCTGGACGTTCGCCAAACCGCAGGGGCTGACCTTCGAGGGACCTGCCGTCATCCCCGGCGACTTCCGGGTCTACGCTGCCGCCTCCGGCGAATCGCTGCTCGAACTCGCCGAAGGAGAAGGACCGGCCCCCCAGGTCACGCGTCTGTCAACGAGGAAGGGCCCGGCCACCGGCGGAACCTCGGTGACGATCACCGGGACAGGGTTCGCGAGCGCCAGCGAAGTCCTGTTCGGCGCCACCCCGGCCGCCTCCGTCATCGTCAGCACCTCGAGGTCGATCACCGCCGTCTCTCCCCCGGGCACGGCCGGAAAGGTCGAAATCGTCGTCAAGACCCCCCACGGACAGAGCGCCGGGGGCGGCAAGGCGCGGTTCGCCTACGAAGGGCCGACAGTGACCGGCGTCAGCCCGGCCACCGGGCCGGACGCCGGAGGCACGCCGGTGACGGTGACCGGGAGCGGCTTCGCCGTCGGCGCCGGTTCGGCCTTCAAGTTCGGAAAGATCTTCGCGACGAGCGTCAGCTGTGCGTCGACGACGGAATGCACGATGCTGACGCCCGCCGTCGCGAAGCCCGGAACGGTCGACGTTCGCGCAACGGCCGGCGGCAGGACGAGCAAGCCCGGCGCCGCAGATCGCTTCACCTTCAACGGCTAGAGCCCCGCCGCCCGCAACGCCGGAGTATCGCTGCGCGACGGCCGGTCGGCGCACACAGGGGGCCAAGCGCTCCCGATGTACGATCGAGCCTCCAAAGCGCTCACCGGGGGGAGAGAAGATGTCACGCCGGATCCGCGAACATCTGAGCTTCGCGAACATCGTTGCCGTGCTCTGCCTGTTCGCGGTGCTCGGCGGGGGCGCATACGCCGCGACCGGCGGCGGCGGTGGGTCGGGCCCGCTGAGCGCGTGCGTCGGGAAGGGCAGCGTGCTGATCCTCGCCCGCAGCGGCAAACCGTGTCCCCGCCGTCAACGCCGGCTCACATGGGCTCGACAGGGCCTCGCCGGGCCGACGGGGCCGGCCGGCGCCCCCGGCGCGACAGGGGCGGTCGGTCCGAGCCACGCCTATTCGACCACGGTGACCCAGGCGCCCCTGCCCTCCTCCCCAGGAGAAGCGACGGTCGCGACGCTGAGGCTGCCCGCGGGCTCCTACGAGCTCGACGCCAAGCTCTACATGGAAGCGACGCCGAAAGGCGCCGGCGCGTACGGGTGGCTGGCGGGCTGCAGGCTGAAGGTCAACGGCGTCGAAGACTTCTCGAAAGCGTCCGGCGTGCTGCCCGCCGGCGGCTATCTTCAGGACGCGCCGATGTCGCTCAGGGTCCTTGACACGCTCTCCGGCGATGGGTCGGCGACGCTGTCCTGCTTCAAGGAGAGCACCGAAGAAGCCGTGGAAGCCAAGAGCGTCGTGCTCTCGGCGATCCGCGTAGGCGCCATCGACTGAGCCGCGACGGGCCGAGGCCCGTTGCTAGCGTGATCGGGTGCGTCGCCTGCTGCTGCTCGTCTCGGTTCTCGTGTTCGTCGACACGACGCTGTACGCAGCGCTGACGCCGCTGCTGCCGCACTTCGCCCGCCAGCTCGACCTCTCCAAGGCGGGCGCCGGCGTGCTGCTCGCAAGCTACGCCGCGGGCGCCCTGATCGGCGGGCTACCCGGTGGACGCGCGGCGGCGCGCCTCGGCCCGCGCCGCGCCGTTCTGACGGGCCTCACGCTGATGGGTTTCTCCGGCGTCGCGTTCGCGTTCGCCGACAGCTTCGGGACGCTCCTGGCCGCACGCGTCGTGCAGGGCGCGGGCAGCGCCTTCACGTGGGCGGGCGCCTTCGCGTGGCTGACCAACTGCGCGCCCGCCGAGCGCCGCGGCGAGATGATCGGCCGCACGATGGGCGCCGCCGTCTTCGGCGAGCTGTTCGGTCCCGTCGTCGGCGTCGTCTCCGGCGCCCTCGGCCGCTCACTCGTGTTCAGCGCCGTCGCCGGCCTGTCGGTCGTCCTCGGCGTGCTGACCGCCCGCATCGACATCTCCTCGGAGCTCGAACCCGTCCACGTGACGCTCCGCAGCGGCCTGCGCGAGCGCAGCTTCGTCGACGGCCTGATCCTGCTCGCGATCGGCTCGACCCTGTTCGGCGTGCTCGCCGTGCTCGCTCCGCTGCACCTCGCCGCGGCCGGGTGGGGCACCGCGGCGATCGGCGGCGTGTGGCTGCTCGGCGCGGCCTTCGAGGCGACCGAGTCGCCGTACGTAGGGCGGCTCAGCGACTCCCACGGCGCGCTCACCCCGGCGCGCCTCGCCCTGCTCGCCTCCGTCCCCGTATCGATCGCCCTGGCGACCGGCGCCGGGCCGGCGCTCTACGTGCCGCTGATGGTGCTCGCCGGAATGTCCTACGGGGCCCTCTTCACCCCCTCCTTCTCGCTCGTCTCAGAGGGCGCCGAGCGCGCGGGGCTCGCCCAGGGGATGGCGTTCGGGCTGATGAACGCGAGCTGGGCCGTCGGCGCGATGGGCGGGCCCGCAGTCGCGGGCGCGGTGGCGGGCGCGCTCGGCGACTCCGTCCCGTTCCTCGTCGCCGCCGCCGGCTGCGCGCTCGCGTTCGTGCTGTTCCGCCCGCGCGCCGCCGCCCGGCCCGCGGTCAGTAGCATCGAGGCCCGGATCCCCTAGGCGCCCCGGCTCCGCCGCGGCCGCCCCCGAGGAGGCCGGACATCGGAGCGCTCACCGCAGGACCGCCGCTCGCCGCCGCGCATCAGGCCTATCTCCACGAGGCCAGCCAGATGCAGGCGCTCTCGTTCGCCGTGCACATCCCGCTCGTCTGCTTCGGGATCGCGCTGCCGGCGATCGTCCTGTTCGTCGAGTGGCTGCACCTGCGCACCGGCGACCCCATCTACCTGACGCTCGCCCGCCGCTGGACGCGGATCATGGCGGCGCTGTTCGCGGTCGGGGTCATCACCGGCACGATCCTCAGCTTCGAGATGGGGATGCTCTGGCCCGGCTTCATGGCGCGCTTCGGCTCGGTCTTCGGGCTCGGCTTCGCGATCGAGGGCTTCTCGTTCTTCCTCGAGGCGATCTTCATCGGCGTCTACGTATACGGCTGGGGACGCCTCTCCCCGCGCGCGCACCTACTCAGCGGGCTGCCGATCGTCCTCGCCGGGATGGCCGGTTCGCTGATGGTGATCTCCGTCAACGCCTGGATGCAGCACCCCTCCGGGTTCCACTACTCAGGCGGGCACGTCAGCGACGTGCACCCGCTCGCCGCGCTGTTCGGCAACAGCTTCCTCTGGAACGAGCTCGTCCACATGTACCTCGCGGGCTTCATCGTCACGGGGTTCCTGCTCGCGACTCCCTACGCGCTGAAGCGGCTGCGGGGGACGTGGGGGCGCTACGAGCGGACCGCGTTCGCGATCCCCGTCGCCGTCGCCGCGGTCGTCTCCCCCGTCCAGGTCCTCGTCGGCGACTGGGCCGCCCGCGACGTCGCGACCGAGCAGCCGACGAAGCTCGCCGCCCTGGAGGGCCTCGCGCACACGACCCGCGGCGCCCCCGAGCACCTGCTCGGGTGGTACGCCGACGGGCGCGTGAAGTTCGGGATCGCGATCCCGAAGCTGCTCTCGCTGCTCGCCTTCCACGACCCGAACGCGACCGTCCAGGGCCTCGACGCGGTGCCCGCGGCGCAGCGCCCGCCCGTCAACATCGAGCGCATCTCCTTCCAGCTGATGGTCGCGATCGGCACCGGCCTCGCGCTGCTCGGCGCCTGGTTCCTGCTCGCCGCCTGGCGCCGGCGCTCGCTCCCCGCCTCGCACTGGTTCTACCTCGCCGCGACCGCCGCCGGGCCGCTGTCGGTAGTCGCGCTGATCGCCGGCTGGGTCGTGACCGAGGTCGGCCGCCAGCCATGGGTCGTCTACCACGTGATGACGACCTCCGAAGCGGTCACGAACGCCGGCGGGATCCCCGTCGGTTACGGCCTGCTCGCCGCCACGTACGTGCTCGTCGCCGGGGCGGTCGCCTGGGTGCTCAGGCGTCTCGCCGCGGCTCCCCTGAAGCTCGCCCCGCAAGCCGTCGCCGGCAGCCCGGGCGGGTCCTGAGGCGATGCACCTCTACCTGCTCCCGATCCTGTTCGTGCTCGCGGGCCTCGCGCTCTACGTCGTGCTCGGCGGCGCCGACTTCGGGGCCGGCCTGTGGCAGCTCGCGACGCTCGCCTCCCCGCGCCGCGAGGAGGAGGCGGAGGAGCGCGCCGAGCGGATCCGCGAGCACGCCCACCACGCGATGGGGCCGGTCTGGGAGGCCAACCACGTGTGGCTCGTGTTCGTCCTCACCGTCACCTGGACCGCCTACCCGCAGGCGTTCGGCGCGATCGCCTCGACGCTCGCGGCGCCGCTGCTCCTGGCCGCGCTCGGCGTGGTCGCCCGCGGCGCGGCCTACGCGCTGCGGGCCGGCGGGCGCGACCGACGGGAGCTCGCCCGGATCGACACGATCTTCGCTCTCGCCTCGCTGCTGACGCCGTTCGCGCTCGGCGCCACGCTCGGGGCGATCGTCTCCGAACGGGTCCCGCCCGGCAACGCCGCCGGGCAGCTGTTCTCGAGCTGGTTGACCCCGACGTCGCTGCTCGTCGGCGTGCTCGCCGTCGCGCTCAGCGCGTACCTCGCGGCCGTCTACCTGGCCGCCGACGCGGCGCGCGAAGGCCAGGCGGAGCTCGTCGAGGCGTTCCGGGTGCGCGCCCTGCTGGCCGCGGCGGTCGCGGGCGCTCTTGCCGTCGCGGGCCTGTTCGTCCTGCACGGCGACGCCCACCGCGTCTACCACCGGCTGCTCGACGGGCCCGGCCTCGCCGGCCTCGCCGTCTCGGTCGCCGCGGGCCTTGCGACCGTCGGCCTGGTCCTCGCTCGCCGCTTCGAGGCGGCCCGCGGCAGCGCCGCGCTCGCGGTCTCCGGCATGGTCGCCGGCTGGGCCCTGGCCCAGCAGCCCTACGTCCTGCACGGCCTCACGCTCCGAGCCGCCGCCGCGCCGCACGAAACGCTCGTGCTGGTCGTCGTCGCGACGATCGCGGGCGCGACGATCCTGTTCCCCTCGCTCGGCCTGCTGTTCGGGCTCACGCTGCGTGGGCGCTTCGACACGGGCGCGGAACACCGAGCACCGAGCGAGGCTCCGGCGCGCAGCGACGGACGAGCGCAGGGCGCGCTCTCCCCCCTGCGGGCCGGTCTTCGCACCCGTCTCGCCCTCGCGGCCCTGCTCGCGGGAGTCGGCCTGCTGACCGTCGCCGAAGCGCCGTGGGCGCACGGCGTCGGCGTCGCGTGCCTGTTCGCGGCGATGATCGTCGGATTCCTCGCGCTCGACCCGGCGCGGCTCGCCGCCGGCGCTCCGGGCGCGGGCGAGGAGAGCGCGGGCGGGCCTCCCGGCGGAGGCTAGGGCGAGAGCCGCTCCACGATCCAGCCCTCCTGCGCGCGGCGGAAGCGCAGGCGGTCGTGCAGGCGGTCACGCCGGCCCTGCCAGAACTCGACCGTCTCGGGCACGACCCGGAAGCCGCTCCAGATCTCCGGGCGCGGGACGGGACCGTCCTCGGGGTAGCGGGCCGCCGCCTCGGCCAGCGCCCGCTCGAGCACCTCGCGTCCCTCGATCACGCTCGACTGGCAGCTCGCGAGCGCGCCCAGACGCGAGCAGTAGGCGCGCGAGGCGAAGTACTCGTCCGCGCGCTCGGCGCTGACCGGCTCGACGGCCCCGATCGCGATCACCTGACGGCGCACCGCGTACCACGGGAAGAGCAGCGAGGCGCGCGGGTTCTCAGCGAGCTCGCGGCCTTTGCGCGAGCCGCGGTTGGTGAAGAACTCGAAGCCCTCCTCGCCGACGCCCTTGAGCAGCACCGAGCGCGCCGAGGGCTGCCCGTCTTCCGCGGCGGTTCCGAGCACCATCGCGTCGGGCTCGGCCGCGCCGCTTGCCGCGAACTCCGCGTGCCAGCGCTCGAACTGCGCGAGCCAGTTGGGCGCGAGGTCGCGCTCGTCGAGGATCGGTTCGCCCGGGTCGGCCATGCGATGTGCCTTTTCTCCGCCCGTCGCGCCAACCCTCCCGGGCCGACCGCGCGGGGCGGCCGCTGGCATCATCCGGGCTGTGCGAGGCGCACCGGACACGGGAGCGGCGGACTCTCCCGTGAGCTCCCCCTCGCTCGCCGAGATCCTGCGCGAGTGGGGCCGGATCGGCTGCATCGGGTTCGGCGGGCCCCCCGTCCACATCAGCCTGCTGCGCGAGCTGTGCGTGAACCGCCGCGGCTGGCTGAGCGAGCACGACTTCGAGCGCGCCCTGGCGGCCGTCAACATCCTCCCCGGGCCGTCCTCGACGCAGCTCGCGATCTACTGCGCGTGGCGCCTGCGCGGCGGGCGCGGCGCGGTCCTCGGCGGCTGCGCCTTCATCGTCCCGGGCCTCGTCCTGATCCTCGCCCTCTCGGCGCTCTTCCTCGCCGGCTCGCCCCCGCGCTGGGTACGCGGCGCGGGGCTCGGCGCAGGCGCCGCGGTCGCCGCCGTCGCCGTTCGCGCAGGCCTCGACATCGGCGCGCCGATCTGGCTTCGCACGCCGCCGCGGCTGCGCTCCCGCGTCGCCGTCTACGCACTGGCCGGCGCAACAGCGGCGGCGCTGACGGGACCGTGGCTCGTGCTCGTCCTGCTCGCGTGCGGAGCGGCCGAGCTGGCGCTCCAAGGCGGCGGCCCTCCCCGGCCCTCGGGAGCGACGCTACACGCCTGGCCCGCGCTGCTGGCGACGGCGGCCGAGCCCGGTGGGCTCGCCTCGCTGCTGTGGACGGCCCTGAAGGTCGGGGCGCTCGCGTTCGGGGGAGGCTTCGTGATCGTCCCGCTGATGCAGGCCGACGCGGTCGGCGCCTACCACTGGATGAGCCACGAGCAGTTCCTGAACGCCGTCGCGCTCGGCCAGGTCACCCCCGGGCCGCTCGTGCAGACGGTCGCCGCCGTCGGCTACGCCGCTGGGGGCGTCGGCTGGGGACTGCTGGCCGCGCTGGTCGCGTTCCTGCCGTCGTTCTCCTTCGTGCTGATCGGCGCCGCCCGCTTCGAGCGGCTGCTCGACGATCGCCGCGCCCGCGCGTTCCTGGCGGGCGCCGCCCCCGCCGCGGCCGGCGCGATCGTCGGCTCGGCGATCCCGCTCGCGGGCGCGCTCGGGCCGTTCTGGCAGGTCCCCCTGCTCGCAGCCGCGGCCGTGGCGCTGCTCGTGCTGCGCGGCCCGATCGTCGCGACGCTGCTCGGCTGCGGCGCGGCCGGCGTCGTGCTCGTCCTGCTCGGCGCGCCGGTGCGCTAGGCGCACGGGTCCCGCAGCTAGGGGGCGGTGACGCTCCAGGTGCCCGTGATCCGCACCACGCCCGCGGCGGCCGACATCCAGTTGAAGCCGACGCCGAACTTGCCCGAGCCGACTTCGACCGGCTCGACCTCGGGGTCATACGAGGACCCGGATCCAGGTTCGACGTTCAGTTCTGAGCTGATGTAGACGCACAGGAACCCGCGCGGCGCGGTGCCCGGGCCGAGGCAGTGCGCCCCCGGCGTCGAGACGGCCGTGAATTCGACCTTTTCGGCCGGGATCGGTTCGGCGAGCTGGACCGGGAAGATCACCGCGGTGCTGACGGTGTGAGCCGCTTCCGCGGTCTGTGAGATCGTCAGCTCGCCGCTCTCGGTCTTGCCCCCGGGGAGCTGCGAGAGGGCCGAGAAGCCGGGTTCGCCCTGGATCCCTTTGACGCCTTTGGCCCCTTCGTGGCCGGTCACGCCCTGCGGGCCGACCGGCCCGATCTGACCGGCCGGGCCTCGGGCGCCGTGCAGCTTGCGCAGGACCTTCGGGTTGATCTGCTTGGTCGAGTTGATCAGGTAGCGGCCGGCCGCGTAGGCGCCGCCGCTGATCGCGAGGACGAGCGCGAGCGTGGCGGTGACATTGGCGTACGTGATGCGGCGCATCTGCAAAGCCTACGCGCCGCGGGGCCTTCGTGGCGCCGGTCCTCAGCTCAACGGCGAGTTGCTCGCGCGCAGCCGCTTGTGCTCGCGTTCCGGCCCGACGACCGTGTAGAGGCACCAGAAGGACCAGACCATGCAGGCCCCCGCAAGCACGAAGCAGGTGTAGGCCACCGGGACGAGGTGGGCGAGCCGGCCGAGCGAGCCGAGCACGAACAGGACGATCGCATAGATGCGCAGCGCGTTCACGCAAGCCATCCGCACCGTCGCCTCCGCGCCCGTCGTCTCGATCGCCTGCTGGAAGCGCGCGTTGCCGGTCGCGCACAGGCGCGCCACGAGCGGGCCGAGCAGGCGCCGCTCGGGGCCGTTCAGGAACGACAGCGGGTTGAGATCCTCGCTCACCGCGGTCCTATCGGCGTGACGCCGCCCAGCCTTGAGCACCCTGAGCGCCCGGCGCGCCTTGAGCACCTTGAGCGCCCGGCACACCTCGAGCGCCCTGCGCACCGGACGCGGCCGGCGCGGCGTGCCGAGCTGAGGCCGCGCCCGAGGGCGCGGCCCCTACCCGCGGGCCGGGCGCGCGGCGCCCGGCCCTTCCCCGGGGGCCGCGTCGAGCGCGGCCCCCTCCCCTACCGGCCTATTCCGTTTCCCCGTGGCCGGTGAATTCCAGCACCTGCTGGAACGTCGAGCGGTTCGTCCAGCTCATCGTGAAGGGACCGAACGGCGACTTCGCTTCCTTGAGGATCCCCGGCAGGAAGTTGATCCGCACCTTTTCGGCCCTCCAGGCCTTGATTTCGGACGTTTTCTGCGTTTCTTCGAGGTGTTCGACCGCCGTCTGGAAGGCCGACCACAGCGCCGTCCGGCAGGCTTCGAGGTTCCCGTTGCCGCAGTAGCCCGTGCTCAGCGGCTGCATGACGGCTTCGCCGAGGACCTGCTTCATGCCCTTGTAGACGTAGCCGTACCAGCCGCTCCCGTAGGAGGAGCCCTGCGCGTTCTCGCCGTTGTTCGGCCCCTGCAGCGACTTGAATTCGCCGATCAGTTCACCGAGCACCGGACCGAGCACCGCTTCGCCCATGCCGGTCCACGCCGCATCGAGGATCGCCGCGGCGGGCTGTTTCGGGCCTTCCTTGCCATAGCGGCTCGCGCCTTTGGCGACCCACTTGGCGACGACCTTCTCCGCTTCCTTGGCTTTCGCGCTCGGAGCGGCGCCGGGCGAGTTCAGGACCCGTTCGATCAGCGGCCAGTCCTGCAGCGCGCGCAGGTCCTGCGTGGCCGCGCGGTTCATGATCGCCGCGTCGTCGGGCAGGCTCATGCCTTCTTTGAACCCGGTGAACATCTGCACGCGGTGGACCGGGCCGTAGGAGTACTCATCGGAGGCCGCGCCCCATTCGGGAGCCGGCTTGTTGTTCCAGTTGATGATGTGCCCCGAGGCCGGGTTGATTTCGTGCGGGTGCTGGGCGAGGCTCAGGAAGCCTTTCCAGTCGTATTCGCCGGTGCCGAGCGTCGGCAGCTGCGGGTTCGTCCCTTCGGCCGTGACCGGCAGGCGGCCGGTCGAGAAGAAGGCGACGTTCGAGCTGTCGACGTAGGCCATGTTGAACGTCGTCTCGAGTTCGTTGGCCGCTTCGAAGAACTCCGTCGGGTTGTGGATCTTGTCGGAGTCGAACTTGCTGAAGGCGACCTCGCCCGCGGGCTCACGGCCGCGCGTGGAGCGGTCGATCGCGATCGCGTACGGCTGGCCTTCGACCAGCGTGGTGCCCGAGATCGGCCCGTGGACCGATTCTTTGAAGAACACCTCGTGGGCTTTTTCGGCGCCCTTGGCGCCGATTTCGCCGGCGTCGAAGGTGTGCATCGGGATGCATTTGCCGTTGTAGACGTAGCTCGTCGATTCCCTCGTCGGCGGGCTTTCGTCTTCGTTGCAGAGCTTCTCGAGGAAGGTCTGGGTGTTCTCCGCGCCCTCGGAGGTCAGCGACCACGCGAAGTCGCGGCCGCGGCCGATGAACACGTACGGCGAGATCGGCGCCACGATGCCCTGAGCGTCGAGACCGGGCGCGTGCATGTCCGCCTGGAAGACGATCTCCGGGTAGTAGTAGCCGAGCTGCGGGCCCATGACCGCCTTCGGGTGGCCGTTGGCCGCGTCCTGCGGGCCGGCCAGCAGGAAGTTCGACGCTTTGCGGCGCGAGGCCGTCAGGGTCGAGGCGGCTTTGGTCGCCGCGGGGCTCGTCGAGCCCGGTTCGACCATCAGGGCGCCCGGCGTCGCGCCGGTCGGTTCGCCGTCGTAGGGGAACGCCGTCGCGCCGGTCGTCGGCGCTTCGGGGTCGTTGACCTCCTTGAGGTCGCGGAAGACCTGCTTGCCGGCTTCTTCGCCGAGTTTGTTCTCGAGGCGACCGAGGAATTCGGAGTTGCGCACTTCGTTGCCGCCGCCGTTGCCGAAGATCGAGCCGATGAACGCGAAGCCGGCGATCGCGTCGCCGAACGTGATCGGGCCGAACTGGCGGCCGCCGCCCAGCGAGGCCTCATAGCCGTTGACGCCTTCGACCCACGCTTCGAGGTCGGAGATCACCTGCGCGCCTTCGGGCCCCTTTTCTTCAAGGACTTTTTTCTGGCCTTCGACGTATTCGCGAGCTTCTTTGCTCGGCGTGAAGGACCGGGTTTCGAGCAGCAGCCCGAACGGGTTGACGCCCGGCACGCCGAGCGCCGCGGTGTACGCCGGGCCGAGACCGAGCTGGAGCAGCAGCCCGCGGTCCTTGGCGGCGACCCAGCCGGAGCCGTACATCGCGTCCGCGCGGGTCGTGCCGTAGATGTGCGGGATGTCGTGCTTGTCGCGCACGATTTCCAAGCCCGCCTTCGGTTTTTCGACGCGCAGCGTCCCGCCGCCCGCCAGCACGCCGAATTTCTCCGGCAGGAAGTCCTTTTCGATCGTTTCCTGGGTGACCTTGAAGCCCTTGCTCGTCAGCTTTTCGTAGAGCTTGGCCTGGTCGCGGGCGTACTTGCCCTCTTCGGTGCCGCCTTCGGCGCCCGGCGGCAGGATCTGGAAGGAGGGCCCTGAGAAGTCTTCGAACGGTTCGGCGCTCGCCGCCGGCACGAACGCCAGCGCGAGCAGCGCGCACAGCGCCAGCGCGACCATGGTCAGCCGCCTGAGCGCACGGGCTCCAAGCGAGCGAACGGTCCCTGTTCCTCCACGCATCATTTCCCCTCCCAGCTGCCCGTGCCGGCACGACATGGGCACTCGAACTCCACCCTCGGACGGGACGATCGTAGCACCTGTTGTCAACCCGTTATGTGAAGCACGCGTCACTTCACACACCGCGTGCGGAGCAACGCGCCGGGCCCCAGCGGGACCCTCGGCGCCGCGTGAGGCGAGCGCTCAGTTCTCGATGTAGCGGAGCACGACGCGCCCGAGAACGATCACGTCGCCGTCGGCGAGATCGGCCTGCTGCACGCGGCGGCCGTTCACGAACGTCCCGTTCGCGCTGCGGTCGTCGAGGATCCGCGCGCCGCCGGGGCGCGGCACGAGGATCGCGTGACGGCGCGAGACGGAGCTCTCGTCGAGGTGCAGATCGGCCGACAGGCCGCGCCCGATGTGGATCATGTCCTCGCGGACCGGGATCAGCAGGGTCCGCTCGGCTCCCTGCATCTCCAGATAGCGACCGGGCGCCTGCGCGCCGGCGGCCGGCGCCTCGCTCGCGCGGCTCAGCGTCCGCTCGTCGAGGCAGTCGATCGGGTCCACGCGTTCGGTGATCCCGTCGGCGGGGGGGCGGATGAGTGTCTGGAGGCTCATGCCCATAGCCAACTCCATGCTACTCACGGGTTCCTGAATACCCGCGAAGAAAAGACGAAAAACCGCTCGTTTGGAGCGGTTAGAACGCTGACAGGGGCGCCGTCAGACGTGGGCGTGCTCCGTGTTCGGCCCGGACCGCGGGGGCGGCGCCGGCGGGCCCGGTCTGCGGCGCCGGGAGATGCGCTTGGAGCTCCACCAGCCCCAGCCGCCGACCGCGAGCACGGGCACGACGTAGAGCAGCGAGACGTACCAGTGGGTCAGGCAAGCGAGCACCGCCATCGCCGCGGAATCTAGCACCCGCTCACCAAGCCTCGTCGCCGCCGTCCCGGCCCGACTTTGAAGCGGAGGCGCCGGGGGACGCGCCGCGGCGGCGCCGCCTGACGTAGAGCACGAGGACGAGGCCGCCGAGCACGATCACGACGCCGATCGCGATCACCGCGACCGAGACGCTCGAGCTCTCGGGCACCCAGAACAGCTGCCCTTCGACCGCGCCCGTCTGCGAGCCGACTGAGATCGGGATCTTCCAGTCGAAGATCAGGGTCCGCCTGCCCTTGTCCTTGACCTGCGGCGGGACAGCCGGCGAGGTGTAGTGGATGCGGTGATCGTGCCATTCGAGCTGCCCGGTCCGGTCGAGCACACGCCACTCTGGGGGCGCCTTCGCGTCCGCCTGGGCCGGCACCTGGACGTCTCCGAAGAACGTCTTGTTCAGGTAGTAGGCCGGGGAGCGGACGTTCAGCTCGGTCGTCCCGTCAGCGAGCAGGCGGGCGTAGGGCTCGCCTTCGTAGCCGTCGACGGTGACGGTCCGTCCCGTGTGGTTGACGAGCAGCAGCCGGTCGGCGAACTGCAGGACCTGGACCGAGAGGCCCGCGACGCGCGGGGCGACGGCCGTGATCACCGAGCGGTACCTGAAGCTCGATCCCTGGTCGGCGACCGGGCTCTGCGCGACCTGCGATTCGCTCGCCGCCGCAGCGACGGGCGGCAGCAGGGCTGCGACGGCAACGGCGAGATGGGCAGCGCAGAAGAAGGCGCGGCGAGTACTCACTGGCGGCTGAACCTACCGCAGCGACCCGGCGCGCGGATCATGTGCCGACGGAGGAGAGCAGCCACAGGCCGAAGCTCGTGAACGCGACCATCACGGCGAGCATCCAGTACTGGCTCCGCACGGCCTCCTCCGGCTCGCGGTAGAGGACGAGGGCCCGATCGTGGGCGAGCGCGAGGCCTGCAACGTGGCCGAGCAGCAGCGCGGAGACCTGCACGTACCAGATGCCCGCGTAGGAGATCACGTCGTAGTCGATCGTCGCGTGGGCGGTGCCGAAGATGTTCGCGCCTTCGCCTAGCGGGTCGGAGATCAGGTAGCCGATCGCCTGGCCCTGCCAGAGCAGCAGCGAGAAGTAGTGCGCGAGCACGTACGCGAAGCCGATCGGCACGAGCGTGTGCGCGAAGCGGACGGCGAGCTCGGCGCTCGTGTAGCGGTCGCTGACCGACCGCACGCCCGCGATCCCGATCCTGTAGACGGCTCCGATCAGGAGGATGCAGAGCACCAGTCCGAGCGAGTAGGCGAGCTCGACCGAAGGAGTCAGCGATAGCCCGAGGTCCGAGAACCAGCCCTGGATCGCCGGCTCGTTGTTGCGCCAGATGCCGCCGTTGGAGAAGCCGTCGAAGGTCGTCGTCCCGATCACCGCGCAGATCATCGCGACCGTGCCCCTCCCCACCGCTAGGCCGGTGACGCCGCTCAGCGGCCGGCGCAGCCACAGCGATCCGTCCTTGCGGCGCACCAGCGGGGAGAGCCGTGAGAGCAGGTTGAAGTAGACGCCGAACGCGTCCGCCTGCGAGCCCCACCGCTCGACGCCGAAGGCGAGATAACCGCACGTCATCGCGCCGAACCAGCCGAGCGAGAGCGCGGCGAGCGTCGCGGGATGGTCGCGGTCCAGATAGACGAGCTCGAGCCAGGCGAAGCCTACGATCCCTGCGACCGCGGGCCACATGCCGAGCCACCGCGGGTAGCCGAGCACCGGCAGCTCGCGCCCGCCCCGGGCGGTCCGGGCGGCCCAGCGCAGCAGCCGCGCGAACGAGCGCCAGGGGCTCAGCGCCGCGAAGACGTCGCCGAGCAGAACGCTGAGGACGGGCGTGCCCACCCAGAAGATCACGTACACGAACGTCACCGAGAGGTTCGCGTTGGCTTCCTGCGCGCCGTCCAGCCCGCTGTAGACGACGAGCGCGAACAGGAAGATTCCGGCGGCGCCGGCGAGCACGTCGAGCGCACGCGGGATGCTCGCCAGCCGCCGCCCACCCTCCTGCTGCAGCTGCGGGGTCCGCCACAGCGTCGAGAGCGCGACGAACGAGACGACGAGCACGATCGCGGCGGCCCAGCTGAACAGCCACACGGGGATCGGCAGGTCGGCCTTGCCGACGATGCCGTGGGCGTCGGCGACCGCTGGGGCGGCGAGCCCGGCAAGGGCGATTGCGCCCGCCAGCGCCGGCAGTCTGCGACGGGGCGGGACGCTCATCGGCAGCGGAGTCTATGGAACTGCAGGCGGCCGGCTCGCCGCTCGGCGGCGCCGCTCGCGTACCCTGGGGGACGCATGAGCGCCCCGCCCCTGGCCAGCTCCGAGACGCTGACCGCCGCCATCCAGATCGGACCGTTGGTTCTCGCAGCGCTGCTCTACACGCGGCGCGTGCGGACGCTCGCCGCGAGCGGCAAACCGGTGCCCGGGTGGCGCCAGGGCTGCTTCTACGGCGGCTTCGTCGTGATCGGGGCGGCGCTCACCTCGCTCGGCCCCGACAGCCAGGAACTGCTCTACGTGCACATGATCGAGCACCTCCTGCTCGGCGACATCGCGGCCCTGTTGATCGTGCTCGGGCTGACCGGGCCGCTGATCGCGCCGATCTTGAAAATCCGCCTTTTCGACCGCCTGCGGGTGCTCTCGCACCCCCTGATCGCGTTCCCGCTGTGGACGCTGGACCTCTACGTCTGGCATCTGCCGTCGCTGTACGAAGCGGCGCTCCGCCACTCGGGCGTGCACGCGCTCGAGCACGCGATGTTCCTCGGCTTCGGCGTGAACATGTGGATGTGCCTGTTCGGCCCGCTGCCGATGCCGCCGTGGTTCGGCAACCTCGGCCGGCTCGTCTACATCGTCGCCGTGCGCCTGACCGGCACCGTCCTCGGCAACATCTTCCTGTGGTCGGGAACGGTCTTCTACCCGTTCTACCTGCACGGGGACGCCATCTTCCACATCTCGCCTCTGGCGGACCAGAACGTCGCCGGGGCGATCATGATGGTCGAGGAGTCGCTGCTCACGCTCGGGCTCTTCTGCTGGCTCTTCCTGCGCGCGGCCAAACAGGGCGAAGAGCGTCAGGACCTGCTCGACTTCGCCCGCGCGAACGGCTACGAGCTGAGCGAGCGCCGTGCCGCCAGGGCGGTCGCCGCGGGACGGGGCGCGGAGCTGCGCAGGCGCCTGGAGAGCCGAAGCCCGCCGTCGCCCGAGCCCGCCGAGCACGCCTGAACCGCAACGCGGGCCCAAAGAAGGAGATTTGGGGGTGGCGGCGAGGCGGCGCGTATGCGAACATACGTTCGTATGAGGGAGCCGTTGTCGAAGGAGGGTGCGAGCGTTGCTGACAACGGTCTGACAGCCTGCCGACAGGCATCCGCCCCGGTGGCATCCGCGCGAGTGGCGGACGCCGAAGTGGCGGCCCGGCGAGTGGAGGTCAGGGGAGTGCCAGCCAGACAGCGGTGGGAATCGGTGTGGCTGCCGGGAAGGATTCAACTCCTGTGAACAGCGTCGACTCCTACCGGGCGGAGCTGAGCGGGTTCCTGAAGGGTTTCGGGGAGAACGTGCGCCGCATCCGCGTCGCCAAAGATCCCCCCTGCTCGCAGGAACAGCTCTCCTATGCGACGAGGCTGCACCGGACCGAGATCGGGCGGATCGAGCAGGGGATGGTCGAGCCGCGCCTGACGACCCTCGTGATCCTCGCCGACGGGCTGGGCGTCCCGATCGGCGAGCTGCTCGAGGGCCTCGCGGTGCCGCACGAGCGCAAACCCGCGGCGAGCGGGGCGCGTTGGCGATGAGCAGGACCCCGAGGCCGGACCCGGCGCTCGCGAGCGCCGTCCGGTCCCTGCGCGAGCGACGCGGCCTCTCGCTGGAAAAGCTCGCATTCCGAAGCGGAGTCACGCCGGGGGCGCTGACGCAGATCGAGCTGGCGCAGGTCGTCCCGAGGTGGGACATCGTGCGCCGGCTCGCGAAGGGGCTCGGAACCTCGCTGGTCGATCTCGCGGCGACCGTCGAGACGACCGAGGCGCTGCTCCGAGCCGGCGTCGAGGACGGTCCCGTCGCCTGAGGGAAAGCGTGCCCTCGGGCGACGGGACGTCGCTAGGATCGCCCGATGCTCGAGCCCGCCGCGGACGCCACGCCGGCAGCCTGGCTTCAGGATGAGATCCGCGACTTCGATCACACGGTCGGCTCGATCGTGCCGGCGGGTTTCGAGGCCTACGCGCGCGTCTTCCATCCGGCCTGGCTGAGCGAGCCGGACGGAAGAGACGCACCCGTCCGCTGGTCGACCGTCGCCGCCGCGCGCGGCACGACGCTTCACGCCGTCGCCGAGTGGGGCGCGCTCGCGGGTCGCTGGCGTGCGCCCGGCGAGCCGGGACTCTGGGACCGAGAGCCCGAGCACGGATCGCTCGATGCCGCGGGCCTCGCCGCGCTGAGCGTCGTGCTCGAGCCGCATACGACGGCGCCCGAGAGCTGCTGGTTCGGGGTCGGCGAGGGTTACGGGGACACGATCGGCACGCTCGTCGCGTTCTCGGCCGGCACGCCGGCGGAGGAGCGCGACAGGATCGCGGCGGAGCTCGAGCTCGAGGCGATGCGGGCCGACATGCGCCGAACGGAGGCCCCGGTCTTCACGCTTCCCAACCGGCCGATGCGCCTGCTGCGCGGCCCCTTGGAGGCGATGCGAGAGGACGAGCCGCTCGCCTCCTTCGGGCTGCGCCGGCAGTCCCCGAACATCTGGTGGCCCGATGACCGCTCGTGGTGCGTCGGCAGCGAGATCGACCTGATGACGACCTACGTCGCGGGAAGCGCCGCCTGCATCGAGGCGATCTGCTCCGCGCCCGGCCTCGAGGCGCTCCCCGCAAGCGTCGATCAGCGCGTGACCTGGGACAGCGACACGGTCAACCCGCTACCGGGCATGCCCGGGTGACCGAGGACGCCACCGGACCGCGAGCCACTCGCTGACGCTCGCAGCCGGGGTCGGCCGACGCGCCCTAGCCGCCGGCGACGGCTGGGAGGATCGTCACCTCTGCGCCATCGGAGACCGGCGTCTCGAGCCCGTCGAGAAAGCGGATGTCTTCGCCCGACACGTACACGTTGACGAAGCGCCGCAGCGAGCCGTCGTCGTCGGCGAGGCGGGCTCGCAGCTCGGTGTGGCGCTCGAACAGGCCGTCGAGCACCTCCTGCACGGTCCCGCCCTCGACGTTCGCCTCGGACTCTCCTCCGGCCGCGGCGCGCAGCTGCGTCGGGATCTTCACGAGCACGCTCATCTCTAGACCGCCAGCGGTTGCGCGACGCCGGCCTCGAAGGACGCGAGGGTCGGCTCGATCGTGTGGGTCTCGAAGCTGCCCTTGACGGCGTCGAGCGTCTTCAGGCCCTCGCCGGTGATCACGAGCACGACCCGCTCCTCGGGGTCGATCTCGCCGCGCTCGGCGAGCTTCGCGAGCACCGCCGTCGTCACGCCGCCGGCCGTCTCGGTGAAGACCCCGGTGGTCTCCGCGAGCAGCCTGATCCCGGCGCGGATCTCGTCGTCGGTGACGGCGTCGACGCCGCCGCCGGTGCGGCGGGCGAGGTCGAGCGCGTAGGGGCCGTCCGCGGGGTTGCCGATCGCCAGCGACTTGGCGATCGTGCTCGGCTTGACGGGCCGGCACACGTCGTGGCCCTCGGCGAAGGCGCTCGCGACGGGTGAGCAGCCCGCGGCCTGGGCTCCGTTCATGCGCGGGAGCTCGCCGTCGAGCAGCCCGATCTCGCGCCACTCCTCGAAGCCCTTGGCGATTTTCGTGAACAGCGAGCCGGACGCGATCGGCACGATGCAGCGGTCGGGAAGCTCCCAGCCGAGCTGCTCGGCGATCTCGAAGGCGAGGGTCTTCGACCCCTCGGCGTAGTAGGGACGCAGGTTGATGTTCACGAACGCCCAGTCGCGCTCCGCGCACAGCTCGGTGCAGAGGCGGTTGACGTCGTCGTAGTTGCCGTTGACGCCGACGAGGTTGGTGCCGTAGACGCCGGTCGCGAGCACCTTCTGCTCCTCGAGGTCGGCGGGGATGAAGACGTAGGAGTCCATCCCCAGCGCGGCGCCGTGGGCGGCGACGGAGTTGGCGAGGTTGCCGGTCGAGGCGCACGCGATCGTCTCGAAGCCGAGCTCCCGGGCGCGGGTCGTCGCGACCGAGACGACGCGGTCCTTGAAGGAGTGCGTCGGGTTGGCCGCGTCGTTCTTGACCCAGACCTCCTTCAGGCCCAGGCGCGCGGCGAGTCGGTCGGCCCGGATCAGCGGCGTGCAGCCGGCGGGCAGGCCGGCGCGCGAATTCAGCCGCCCGGACGGGCCGGGGGGCGCCGCGGCGGGCAGGAAGTCGGCGTAGCGCCAGATGTTCTGGGGCCCCGCCTGGATGCGGCGCCGCCGTTCGGCGACGCTCAGCTCGGCGCCCTGGCGCCCGTAGGCGACCTCGAGCGGGCCGAAGCAGCGCTCGCAGACGTACAGCGCCTCAAGCGGGTACTCGGTCTTGCACTCTCTGCACTGCAGGTGGCTGGCAGCCATTGCGGTCCTTTCGCTCTAGTCTTCGCCTTGTCACGTGTGGCGAAGAGCGCGAAGCCCGCCACACATCGCCTGGAATTGGCACCACTTCCGTCTGTGACTTGACGGCGGTTGCCGGGGTTTCATAGGGCCAGGCCCTCCACCCCTCTGGATGTGTCTTGCTGCTGTGTGAGCGGCAGTATAACAACGGTATCGGCAGGAAAGCCAGCGAATCCTTAGGTCGTTTCTTGGGTAACGGCCGGGGACCGCCGGTGTAGCCGCCTGTGTGAGCTCCCCCACTCGCACGCACGCCGAGCACCCCTCCCAGGCCGGCGAGCCGTTCCGCTTCGCCAATCCGGCGACGAAGCGGCGCATGCTGATCATCGTCAACCCGTACGCGACGACGGTCTCCGACCGCCTGCGCCACCTCGTCGTCTACGCCCTGCAGGGCCGCTTCGAGGTCGACGCCGTCGACACCGAGGCCCGCGGTCACGCGACCGAGCTGTGCCGCGAGGCCGCCCACGAGGGGTATGACGTGGTCGTCGCGTTCGGCGGCGACGGGACCGTCAACGAAGCCGCCAACGGCCTGCTCGGCTCCCCCACCCCGCTCTCGTGCCTGCCGGGCGGATCGGCGAACGTGTTCGGCAAGATGCTCGGGATCCCCGGCGACCCGGTCGACGCGACCGAGCACCTGCTCGCGATCGCCGACCGCTGGCAGCCGCGCAAGGTCGATCTGGGCGTCGTCAACGGCCGCTGCTTCACGTTCGCCTCGGGCCTCGGCCTGGACGCGAGCGTCGTCGAGCGCGTCGACGCAAACCCGCGCCTGAAGGCCCGCTTCGGCCCCTGGTTCTTCACCTGGGTGGCCGTGACGACGTTCATGGGCCGCTACGTCGTCCGCCCGCCGCGGCTGACGGTCCACACCGCGAGCGGCGAGGAGCTCGAGGGCGTGACCGCCGTCGTCCAGAACGGCTCGCCCTTCACGTACTTCCAGAACCGCCCGATCGACATCGCCGAAGGCGCCGCGCTCGACTCGGGCAATCTCGCCGGAGGGGTGCTGCGCCGCGCGACGCCGCTGGCGGGGCCGTCGATCGCGTTCCGCGCCCTCTCGCCCCACGCCCGCGTCAGCCGCCACCGCCAGATCACGAGCCTGCCCGACGCGACCGGGATGGTCGTCTCGAGCGCCGACGGCCGGCCGCTGCCGCTGCAGGTCGACGGCGACTACCTCGGCGAGGTCGCCGAGGCCCGCTACTCGATCCTGCCGCAGGCGCTCACCGTCGTCTCCTGAGCGCCCCGGGTGCGCGCGGCCTCGGCTCGCCAGCTCATGAGGTGCTCGGACCCGGCGGTCAGAGTCCCTCAGGGCTGAGCTCCTCGAGGTAGTCGTGGCCCCGCTGCCGTGTCGTGTCAGTCCGCCGCCCCGGGCGTCACCCGGTAGGCGTCGAACACCGACTCGGTGTTGCGCAGGCGGTTGATCGCGCTCTTCAGCGCGTGCGTGTCGGCGAGCTCGATCACGAAGCGGTTCTTGACCATCGGCCCCATCGACAGGCAACGGGCTTCGAGGATGTTCGCGCCGGACTCCGAGAAGGACCGCGACAGGTCCTCGAGCAGCCGGTGGCGGTCCCACGCGTCGATCTGGATTTCGACCACGAAGCTCGTCGACTGGTCGCCCTCCCAGGCGACGTTCGTGAAGCGGTCGGGGTTCTTGCGCAGCAGCGCCGTGTTCGGGCAGTCCGCGCGGTGGATCGTGATCCCGCGCCCGAGCGAGATGTAGCCGACGATCTCATCGCCCGGGACCGGGCGGCAGCACTTCGCCAGGCGCAGCATCACGTCGTCGACGCCTTCGACCCGGATCCCGTACTGCCCGGAGGACTTGCTCGGCTTGCGCCGCGGGCGCCCGACCCGCAGCAGGTCGGCGTCGGTGTCGGGGCCGTCGGCGGACTCGCCCTGCTTGAGGCGCTGGAGAACCTTGTTCACGACCAGCTTCGGCGAGATCTTGGCTGCGCCGAGCGCGATGTAGAAGTCGTCGGCCTTGCGGTAGCCGACCTCGCGGATCACGTCCGCGAGCAGCGCCGAGCCCGTGATCTTCTGGGCCGGGAGCCCCTGTTTGCGCAGGTGCTCCTGCAGCAGCTCGCGGCCCTGGTGCTCGGTGTCGACGCGGCTCTCGGCCTTGAACCAGGCCTTGATCTTGTTGCGCGCGCGGGTCGTTTTGACGAGCGCCAGCCAGTCCCGGGACGGTCCGCGCTCGCGCTTGGCGGTGAGGATCTCGACGATGTCCCCGCTCGCGAGCTCGTAGTGCAGCGGCACGATTTTCCCGTTCACGCGCGCGCCGACGCAGCGGTGGCCGATCTCGGTGTGCACCTCGTAGGCGAAGTCCAGCGGCGTGGCTCCGGCCGCCAGCGACTTGACTTCCCCCTTGGGCGTGAAGACGTAGACCTCCTCCTCGAAGAGGTCCGTGCGCAGCGTCTCCATGAATTCCTGGGGGTCGGAGAGGTCCTTCTGCCAGTCCAGCATCGAGCGCAGCCACTTGAGCTTCGCGTCCTCGCTGCCGCCCGGCCAGCCGACCGAGCGCTGCTGGGTGGGGCCGGGGTCCTCCTCGTCGTCCTTGTAGACCCAGTGCGCGGCGACGCCGAACTCGGCCATCTCGTGCATCTCGTGGGTGCGGATCTGGATCTCCAGCGGCCGCCCCTCGGGCCCGATCACGGTCGTGTGCAGCGACTGGTACATGTTGACCTTGGGCATCGCGATGAAGTCCTTGAAGCGACCCGGCAGGGGCTTCCAGAGCGAGTGGATCACCCCGACGGTCCCGTAGCAGTCCTTCACCGACTCGACGATCACCCGCATCGCCGTCAGGTCGTAGATCTCGTTGAACTCGCGGCCCTTCTTGGTCATCTTCGAGTAGATCGAGTAGAAGTGCTTGGCGCGGCCCGCGATCTGCGCCTCGATGCCGACGTCGCCGAGCTCGCTGCGCAGGTACTCGCCGGCCTCCGAGACGTAGCGTTCCCGCTCGTCGCGCTGCTGGGCGACGAGCGACTTGATCTCCTGGTACTTGCGCGGGTGCAGCGTCGCGAAGGCCAGGTCCTCCAGCTCCCACTTGATCGCGTGGATACCGAGCCGGTGGGCCAGCGGCGCGTAGATGTCGAGCGTCTCGCGCGCCTTCTCGATCTGCTTGTTCTTCGGCATCGCCTCGATCGTCCGCATGTTGTGCAGCCGGTCGGCGAGCTTGATCAGGATGACCCGCACGTCGGTGGCCATCGCGACCATCATCTTGCGGTAGTTGTTCGCCTGCGCCTCGTCGCGCGACTGGAACGTGATCCCCTTCAGCTTCGTGACGCCGTCGACGACGCCCGCGATCTCATCGCCGAAGCGCTCCTTGACCTCCTCGAGCGACGCCGAGGTGTCCTCGACGGTGTCGTGCAGCAGCGCCGCGCACAGGGTCTCGGTGTCGAGGCGCATCGACGCGCAGATCCGCGCCACCCCGACCGGGTGCACGATGAACTCCTCGCCCGACTTGCGCCGCTGCGCCGCGTGGTGCTCGCAAGCGAACACGAAGGCGTCCTGCACCCGCCCCCGGTCGATCTCAAGCGCCGAGTCCGGGGCGTGCTCGGAGACGATCGCGAACAGGTCGCTGAGCAGGCGTCGCTCGGAGGCGCTCAGCCCCGCGGGCTGGGGCACCTCGCGCCGGCTCGGGCGCGGCGCCTCGGGCGTCTGGACACCCGGTGTGCTCTGGGGATCCTCGGTTGCTGCCATGTCATAAGCGTAGGGGACCGGCTGGCCGGACCCAAGGCGTCGGGCGCCCTACAGCAGCGCGAGCTGCTCGTTGGCGCCCGCGGGCGCCGCGCCCGGCTCCCGCGCCACGACGTCCGGCTCCGCTGCCGGCGCCTCGTCGGAGACAGGCGGGGCGATCTCGGCCGCCAACGCGTGCCGCAGCCGCAGCCGCGCCTCGACGAGGCCGTTCCACTCGTTCAGCTCCAGCGCGAAACTCGCCCGCGCGAGCTCTCCCTCGGGCACCGGCAGCTTCGAGCCCTGCCCGAAGCTCACGCCCTGCGTACGCGAGCCCCGCGATTCGACGGTGAAGCGCAGGTGGCGCCCTTCGCCCATCGGGCGCGGGTCGCGCAGGCGCGCCTCGGCGAGCATCAGGCTGACGGGCGGGTTCTCGCGCCCGAACGGGGCGAGCGCCCGCAACTCTTCGGCCAGCTCGAGGTTCATCGGCGTGCCGTCGACGACCGCGTCGACGAGCTCGACGGGAACCATCTGATCGGCCGACAGCGTCCCCTCCGCGTGGGCCGCGAAGGCCGCCGAGAACTGATCCAGCCGCGAGCGCTCGATCTCAAGGCCCGCGGCCGCGCGATGCCCGCCGTAGCGGCTCAGGTGCTCGCCGCAGGCGCGCAGGCCGCCGAGCAGGTCGAAGGCCGCGATCGAGCGTCCCGAGCCGCGGCCCCGCTCCCCGTCGAGCGCGACCATCACGACCGGCCGCCCACTGCTCTCGACCAGCCGCGAGGCGACGATCCCGATCACGCCGGGATGCCAGCTCTCGCCCGCCAGCACGTAGGCGCCGCGGGGGCCGAGCTCCGCCAGCTGAGCTTCGGCCTCGAAGCGGATCTTCCGCTCGATCTGCCGGCGCTCGGAGTTAGCCGCGTCGAGCTCCCGGGCGATCTCGGCGGCGCGGGCCGGGTCCTCGGTGAGCAGCAGCTCGAGGCCCGCGTCGGCGCGGTAAAGGCGCCCGGCGGCGTTCAGCCGGGGCGCGAGCGCGAACCCGATCTCCCGCTCCCCGATGCGCGACGGGTCGACGCCCGCGACGGCCATCAGCGCGCGCAGCCCCGGCTTGGCGGTGCCGGCGAGCGCGCGCAGCCCGCGCCGCAGCAGCGCGCGGTTCTCGCCGAGCAGCGGCACGACGTCGGCGACGGTCGCGAGCGCGACCAGGTCGAGGTCCCTGCGCAGCCGGCGCTCGTCGCCGCCGGCGGCGCCGAGCAGCGCCTGGGCGAGCTTGTAGGCGACGGCCGCGGCGCACAGCTCCGTGAAGGGGTACCCGCACACCGCGGGGTGCACGATCGGCGCGTCGGGCAGCCGCCCGTCGGCGCGGGGCGTGTGATGGTCGGTCACGACCACCGCCATGCCGAGCTCCCGGGCCGCTTGCACCTCCTCGACGGCGGTGATCGCGCAGTCGGCGGTGATCAGCAGCCGCGTCCCCCGCTCGGCCAGCCGCCGCACCGTCGCGAGGCTCAGCCCGTAGCCGTCCCCGGCCCGGTCCGGGATGTAGGAGTCCACGTCCGCCCCGAGCTCGCGCAGCGTCCTCACGAGCACCGCCGTGGAGCAGATCCCGTCCACGTCGTAGTCGCCGTGAACAGTGATCCTCAGCCCGCCTCGCGCGTGCTCGAGGATCGTCGCGACCGCGTCCGCGATCCCCCGGAAGCCCTGCGGCGAGTGCTCCTCCTCCGCCGCCAGGAACGCCCGGGCCAGGTCGGGGGTGTCGTGTCCGCGGCGGACCAGCACCTGGGCCAGCGTGTCGCTCACGCCGAGCTCTCTACGCAGGCCGAGCACCGCCTCGGGCGGGCACGACGGGATCTCGAAGCGGACGTTCGGCACGGCCCGCGAGGTTACGGGCGGCCGAGGCGGAACCGCCGCGGCGATCGCGCAGCTTGCGGCTTACAGGTGCTCGGGCGGCGCCTGGCGGCCGGCGCGTTCGCGGCGCATGCCCTCCACGTACACGAGCGCCATCCCGATGATCGCGCCGGGGACGGCGTACAGCACGACGCCCACGTCGGTCGCCTTTTCGCCCGGGATCTGAAGCGAGGAGGACTTGACCGCGTAGATGATCAGCCCGACCACGATCGAGCCGATCAGCGAACCGACGAACGCGCCGACGATCCCGCCCCAGAAGCGGTCCGGCAGGAAGATCGTGAAGTGCCAGATCGCGAGGCCCATGATGACCCACCCGAGCAGCCCCATCAGCGCGCCCTCCCGTGTCGTCTGTTGCGCGGCCGCCTGTTCTTCGGGGGGCGCGGTTTCGGCGCTTCCTTCATGACCAGGTCCTCGGGGGTGAGGTCCGCGGCGGGGTCGCGCTCGCGCGCCGGCGGAGCGGCCTCGCCCTCGGCCTCGGGCAGCTCCTCGGTGGCGACGGGCGCCGCGCGGCCGCTCCGCGCGGCGGCCGGCAGGTCGACGTCGAGATCTGCGACCAGCTCTTGGAACTCGTCGCGCGAGAGCTGCTGGCCGGGCTCCTCGGGAGCGGTCAGACGTCCGCGGCGGCCGCGTTTGCGCTTGGCTTCCGGCTCGACGTCGTCGGGAGCTCCACCGGCGGTCGTCGCGTAAGCCGGCACCGCGCCGAGCTCGCGCACGAGCCGCTGACGGCGCGCGCGGTAGCCGGACTCGCGCTCCTTCCAGTGCGTCAGCACCGGCGAGGCGATGAAGATCGACGAGTAGGCGCCGGAGGCGACGCCGATCATCAGCGCGAAGGCGAAGTCGCGCAGCGTTTCGCCGCCGAGCAGCAGCAGCGCGAGCACCGGCAGCAGCGTGCAGAAGCTCGTCGCCAGGGACCTCGTCAGCACCTCGGACATGGAGCGGTTGACGATCTGCGAGAAGGCGGCCCGCGGCATGCGCGGGACGTTCTCACGGACACGGTCGAACACGACGATCGTGTCGTAGAGCGAGTACCCCAGGATCGTCAGCAGAGCGGCGACCGTGGCCGTCGTGACTTCCCTCCCCACGAGCGAGTAGACGCCTGCCGTTATCAGCAGGTCGTGCATCAGCGCGATCAGCACCGGCACCGCGTACTTCCACTCGAAGCGCAGCGCGATGTAGGCGGAGATCACGAGCAGC
>Ga0134125_10000605_pt1 | contig 47599 bp, 47 predicted proteins | sample KB31751_FD_96464 | JGI IMG/M metagenome (GOLD analysis project Ga0134125, IMG submission 96464) | Terrestrial soil microbial communities with excess Nitrogen fertilizer from Kellogg Biological Station, Michigan, USA - KB3-175-1 | ecosystem: Environmental > Terrestrial > Soil > Unclassified ...
CATGATCGTCGGGGCCTGCACGGTGTCGTAGTCCCAGGAGTCGTTGCAGATCTCGGTGTGGGCCCACTCGATCTCGCCGGTCCGCCCGTCGAGCGCGACGGTGGCGTCGGCGAGCGGGTTACAGCCGGGGCGTCGCACGTTGCTGTAGCCGGGGGTCGGGTTGCCGGTCGAGACGTAGGCGGTACCGCTCTCCGGGTCGACCACCGGAGGCATCCAGACATCGCCGCCGCCGTGGGACCCGCGGGCGCGATTCCACCCCTTGCCCGGCGGCGGGACCATGAAGGTGCGCCACAGCTGCTCACCGGTCTTGGCGTCGTAGGCCGCGACGAACCCGCGGAGGCCGGCATCGCCGGCCGGGCCGCCGACGATCAGCTCGCCCTCGAAGAACGTGCCGGGCGAGTTCATCGTGTTGCCTTTTTCCGGATCGAGCACCTGGGTCTTCCAGCGTGGCTTGCCGGTCTTGGCGTCGAGCGCGACCAGCTGGTCGTCGGCAGTCGTCAGGTAGATGCGACCGTCCCCGTAGGTGACGCCACGGCTGACCGGCTCGTTGGTCGCGATGCTCGGGCCGGCGATGAAGTCCACCGGTGGCCTGTAGGTCCAGCGGACCTTGCCGGTGGCGGCGTCGACGGCGAAGACCTGATCGGTGCCGGTGTCGTAGTACATGGTCCGCCCGACCACGATCGGGAAGGTCTCCCAGGCGACCTGCCCTTGGCCCTCGGCCCGGGCCCAGGCCACTTTCAGCTTGGCGACGTTGTCGCGATCGACCTGGTCGAGGTCGGCGTAGTGGGTGTTCTCGGCGACGTTCCCCCAATGCGGCCAGCCGACGTTCCCGGTGGCGCCTGAATCAGGTTCGGTTCCTCCCCCTCCCCCACAGCCCGCGAGCAGGAGTACGGTTGCGACAAGGGCAAAAAGGGAACGCAAAGCCCAAGGGAGAATAGATAGCGGACAACTGCCGCCCTGGAGGAGCCTCATGTCTGACGCGAAGACCCCGAAAGTTCTGTTCCTGCTGCTGATCCTCGCCTTGGCCGGCGCCGTGCTGGTGTCCGGATGCGGCGGCGGGAGCTCGACGACCACCTCATCGGCGACGACCGAAGAAGGCGCCGGGTCGCCGAGCGAAGAACAGGCCGAAGAAGAAGCCGAAGAAGGCGTGACCGAAGAAGAAGCCGGCGCCGAAGAAGAACCGGGCGAAAAAGAAGCGCGCAGCGGCGAAGGGTCCCTGGCCGAAGAAGGCAAGACCGTCTTCACCACCACCTGCGGCTCCTGTCACACGCTGAGCGCGGCGGGGACGAGCGGCGAAGTCGGCCCCGACCTCGACGAACTCGAACCGGACCTGGCGACGGTCGAACACCAGGTGGTGAACGGCGGCGGCGGGATGCCCGCCTTCGGCAAAGAAGGCACCCTCGACGCGAAAGAAATCAAAGCCGTCGCGACCTACGTCAGCTCGGTCGCCGGCCAGGGCTAGACCGCACCGACGAGAGAGCCTCGCCCCGGCGGCGCGTCAGGGTTCGATCACCCGGACCGGCGCGCCGTCCAGGTAGGCGAGCACGTCCTCGACGGCGTGGTCGAAGAAGAGGGTGTAGGTGTCCTCGGTGACATAGCCGAGGTGCGGGGTGAGGACGGTGTGCGGGGTCTTCCGCAAAGGGTGGTCGGGCGACAGCGGCTCGGAGTCGTAGACGTCGATGCCGGCGCCGGCGATCTCGCCGGCGTGGAGCGCCGCCACCAGCGCGTCGGTGTCGACCAGCGGGCCGCGCGAGGTGTTGACCAGGTAGGCGCTCGGCTTCATCGCCGCCAGCTCGGCGCTGCCGACCAGGCCGCGACTGCGGTCGCTCAGCTTGTAGTGGACCGAGACGATGTCGGAGCGCTCGAAGAGGGCTCCCTTCCCGACCGGCTCGACTCCCGCGTCGCGGGCCTCGTCGGGGTCGAGGTTCTGACTCCAGGCGAGCACCTCCATGCCGAAGGCCTGGGCGACCGGGGCCATCCGCCGGCCGAGCCGGCCGAAGCCGAGCAGGCCCAGGGTGGAGCCCTCGAGGTCGCCGCCGATCGTGCTCTGCCAACCGCCGAGCCGCATCGCCGCGTCCTCGGTGGGGATCTTGCGCAGCAGCGCCAGGATCAGCCCCCAGGTCAGCTCCGCCGTCGGCGCCACCTTGATCCCGGTGCCGCAGACGACGACCCCGTTGCGCCGGGCGGCGGCGACGTCGATCGCGACGTTGGCGAGCCCGGTGGTGATCAGCAGCCTCAGCTCCGGCAGGCGGTCGAGGATCGCCGCCGGGAGGGCGGTCCGCTCACGCATCGCGACGACGATCTCCGCCTCGGCGAGCGCCGCGACCAGTTCGTCGGGATCGGCGACGTGCTGCTCGAGCGCGACGATCTGCCACTCCTCCGGGACGCGGTCCCAGCCGCCGTAGTCGAGGGCGATGCCCTGGTAATCGTCGAGCAGGACGATCCGCTTCACACCCCGAGCCTTACACACGGTTAGATTGGCCGCCGTGCTCGTCACCCACGTCCTCGCCTCGCTGTTCGCCGCGCTGACCTTGACGGCGCCCCACGCGCGGCCCGTCGACGCCCCGGCGACCGCATCCGCCGCGGCCGCGAGGCCGCTGGCCGGCAAGGTCGTCGGGATCGACCCGGGGCACAACGGCGGCAACTTCTCCGATCCCGGCTTCATCGATCAGCCGGTCTGGAACGGCCGCGAAGAAGAGGCCTGCGACACCACCGGCACGGAGACCGACGGCGGCTACACCGAGGCCCGCTTCAACTTCAACGTGGCGAGCTACCTCCGCGCCGACCTCATCCGGGAGGGCGCCAAGGTGGTGATGACGCGGCGCACCAACGACGGGGTCGGCCCGTGCATCGACCGCCGCGCCCACATCCTCGACAAGGCCCGCGCCGACGTCGCGATCGACATCCATGCCGACGGCGGCCCACCGGGCGGCCGCGGCGTCGCGATCCTCACCCCCGTCCCCGACGGGCCCAACGACCATGTGATCGCCTCCTCGAAGCGCTTCGGCAGGATCCTCCTACGTCGCTACACGGAGGTGACCGGCATCCCGATCTCCGATTACGACGGCTCTGGCGGATTCGCCCCTCGCGACAACCTGGCCGGCCTCAACTTGACCACGGTCCCCAAGGTCCTGATCGAGTGCGTGAACATGCGCAACGCCGCCGACGCCGCCCGCCTCGTGAAGCCCTCCTTCCAGAAGCTGGCGGCGAAGTCGATGGCCGAGGCGATCACGGGCTTCCTCAGCTCCCGCTGAATACAAGGCCCCAACCGCCCTCAGGATTCGCCGCTGAAAGGGTTCCCGCGAGCACCGCTGAGCTTCAGTTTTCTTCCACCTTGAATTCTTCCCCCGAGGCAAGTTCCGTCACCGATTCGCCAGTGAGGGTTGCGGGTTTGCCAAAAAATGATAGTTCGGATGATTTGCTCGTGTTTGCGGTGAACCTCAGAGTCTGGGTTTTGCTAAGGGTCCCTGTCGCCGTCGTGGCTTCCCCGAGCACCCAGCCGCTCAGCGTGTAATTGCCTTCGAGCGGGCACCCGGTGATTTTGATCACGGCGAATTTCGTGCCGGTCTTCGGTTCGAAGCGGACGACCGGGATCGGTGTCTGTTCGCTCGACCCTCCGGGCGCGTGCATCTGGACCTTCGTCGACAGCGATTCGGTGGTCAGGGTAGAAGTGACTTCGCAGCCCGGGGGTTCGACCACGTTGACGCCGGTGAATTTGAGCTTGCCTTGGCCGGCCGCCATGTGAACAGTTTCGACTTCGATGTTTTCGATCGTAGCTTCTACGCATTCGAGGCCGGTGGCCGAGAGTTCGATCGGTGCTTCCAAGAAGGTGGTGGTGAGAGCAAAGTTGGCAGTTCCTAATTTCGCGCATTTGACAGCGCGTTTTTCGCCGGTGGGAAATCGGATTGAGCTTGAGTTGTTCCAGCTGCTTTTTTTTGTGAAGAGAGTTGTCGCTGGTTTGAGTTCTTCTTCTTTTTCTTCTTCGGTTTTGAAGGTTCCGCCCGAGGTGAGTTCGGTGGTCGCTTCGCCGGTGAACGTCGCGGGTTTGCCTGCGAACGTCAGCGCAGAGGCGGCGTTGGTGGTTTCGCCGAAAACCAGAGTCTGGGCTTTCGACGACGTCCCTGTCGCGGACGTCCCTTCGGCGAGGGTCCAGTCTTCGACGGGAAACGTGCCCGTTCCGCAGGTGGTGAGTTTGAGGTTGGCGAAGGTCGTGCCGGTGGTCGGTTCGAATCGGACCACCGGGATCGGTGTCGTTTCGCCGGAACCTTCAGGCGCGTGCATCTGGACCTTCGTCGTCAGGGGTTCGGTGGTCAAGGTAGCGCTTCCGTTGGCTTCACCGTTCAGTTGGCACCCGGTGGGTTTGACCACGCTGATGCCGGTGAATTTGAGTTTCCCGTGACCGACCGCCATCCGTATGCCTTCAGCTGCGGTGTCTTCGATCGAATATCCGAGGCATTCGACCCCGGTTGCGGTTATTTCGGCTTCGGAACCGAATACCGTCCCTTTGAGGACGAAGTTCCCGGCACCTGATTTCTTCGCGCAGTTGACCGACTGCGAGCTGCTTGTGGCGAGGCGCGTCGAGTTGACGAACCAGCTGCTTTTCTTTGTGAGGAGGGTTGTCGCAGCGGCGGCATCGCTGACGACGATCGCCACGAACAGCAGCGCCGCAACCACGGCAAGACTTGACTTGGCGCCTCTCATCACTACCCGCCCCCTCTGGTGTGTAGAAGTCCGTTCCCGAAAGGCTGCCGGAATCGCTCCAACCGCTCAAGAAACTTGAATACCTGTTTTCCATCAGGCGGCCAACGCGATTGCCGCCCTGTGAGGCCGGTTGCCGGCGTTCCCTAATCTGCCCGGCTCCCCCTGCCTCCCACAGATCGGAGTTCCCATGCCCCAGACCAGCGCCTTCGGTGCCTCGGCCGCCGACAAGCCCCTTGCCTCGCTCGCGATCGAGCGGCGCGAGCTCGGCCCCAGCGACGTCGCGATCGAGATCCTCTACTGCGGCGTCTGCCACTCCGACCTGCACTTCGTCCGTGGCGAGTGGGGCAACCAGACCTGGCCGATCGTCCCCGGGCACGAGATCGTCGGTCGGGTCAGCGCGGTCGGCGCCGAGGTCGAGGGCGTTGCGGTCGGCGACCTCGCCGGGGTCGGCTGCATGGTCGACTCCTGCCGCACCTGCTCGGCCTGCCGCTCCTCTGCGCCGGCATCACCACCTACTCGCCGCTGCGCCACTGGAACGTCGGGCCCGACTCGAAGGTCGGCGTCGTCGGCCTCGGCGGGCTCGGGCACGTGGCGGTGAAGATCGCCAAGGCGATGGGCGCCGAGGTGACCCTCTTCACCACCACGCCGGGAAAGGCCGAGGACGCGAAGGCGATGGGTGCCGACCACGTGGTGATCTCCAAGGAGCCCGAGCAGATGAAGGCCGTCGCCGGGACGCTCGACCTGGTCGTCGACTCGATTGCCGCCCCGCACGATCTCGACGCCTACCTGGCGACGGTGGGGCGCGAGGGCTCGCTGGTGCTGCTCGGCGTGCCGCCCGCACCGCATCCCTCGCCCGCCGTCCACAACTTCATCCGTGGCCGCCGCTCGCTCAGCGGCTCGCTGATCGGCGGCATCGCCGAGACCCAGCAGATGCTCGACTTCTGCGCCGAGCACGGGGTCACCGCCGAGGTCGAGATGATCGCGATGGACCAGATCGACGCGGCCTACGACCGGATGGAATCGAGCGACGTCAAGTTCCGGTTCGTGATCGACATGGAGTCGATGCCGGCCGCCGCGTAGGGCAGCGCGCAGGTCTTCCCATCGGAGAAGCCCTCGGCGCCGATGCCGAGGGCGACGTTCTGACGGGAGCGCGCGTTCTCCCAGGCGATCAGTTGGACGAGCTCCATCGTCCCCTTGACGCCGAAGCGTGCCTCGACCCGCTCCATCAGCTCGTCGTCGACCTGGCCCGGGGTGCTCGACATCCCGGTCGCCAGGTCGATGACCATCAGCTGGTCGGCGTCGAAGAGGCCGCAACCGTGGGCGTCGTTCAGGCTCAGCAGCTGCTCGTCGGTGAGCCCGGTGCGACGGCTGTACTCGGAGGCGATGTCGATGCAGAAGGGGCAGCCGACCATCGTCGCGGCCCGCAGTACGGCCAGTTCGGCAAGCGGCTTCGGCACCCGCGGGGTGTGCTCGGCGGCGCGGTTGAACCGCATGAACCCGACCATCATCCGCGGGTGGTTGGCGAAGACGCGCGAGGACTTCATCTCCCGGCCGAAGCTTTTCTTGGCGCCCGCGGCGACGATCCCGGCGAACAGTCCTTGGCGTGGCTCGATTCTCGGTTCCATGGGCCCTCCCGGCTCATATGTCTCGCGATTGCTCGGCCAGGCTAACGGCAATGTGGTGTCGCGATAAGGTCCAATCTCATGGAGGAATCGGGTACCACTTCACCAGCATCGCCGGAGTTGCTGCTGCCCGGCTGGGATCCGGCGGCGCCGCGGCGGGCCCAACTCGAGGCGGGACTGCGCGACTCGGTCCGCTCCGGCCGGCTGCGTCCCGGGGTGCGACTACCGTCCTCGCGGGCGCTCGGGCTCGAGCTCGGCGTCTCACGGCGGCTGGTGGTCGAAGCCTACGAACAGCTGACCGCCGAGGGCTACCTGGTCGCGGTGCGCGGCTCGGGGACCAGGGTGGTTCCGGGGATGGCGCGAGCGGCGGGGGCCGAGCCCACGGCGCCTGCCCCTCCCCCGGCCGCCGCGATCGACCTCTTTCCCGGCGCCCCCGACCTCTCGATCTTTCCTCGCCGGGCCTGGGGCCGGGCGCTGCGCCGGGCGCTCGCCGAGCTGCCCGACGCGCGGCTCGGCTACGGCGAGTTCGGCGGCGCGGTGGAGCTGCGCGACGCCCTCGCCGAGCACCTCGGCCGGGTGCGGGCCGCCGCCGCGGAGCCGGACACGATCGTGGTCACCGCCGGCTACCAGCAGGGGCTGCGCGTCTTCTGCCGGCTGGTGCGAGGGCGCGGGGCGCGCCGGGTGGCGGTCGAGGACCCTGGCTATCCGGTCGCCGCCTGGACGATCGAGGCCGAGGGCCTGGAGGTGGTGCCGGTCGGAGTCGACGATGACGGGATCGACGTCGAGGAGCTGGTCGCCGCCGACCCTGATGCGGTCGTCGTCACCCCCGCCCACTCGCTGCCGGTGGGCGCGGTGCTGGCGGCGGAGCGGCGCCTGGCGCTGGTCGAGTGGGCGCGCGAGCGCGGCGCCCTGGTGCTGGAGGACGACTACGACGCCGAGCTCCGCTACGACCGGCGCGGGCCGGCGGGGACGCTGCAGGGGTTGGCGCCCGACCTGGTGGTGCTCGCCGGATCGGTCTCCAAGACCCTCGCCCCGGCCCTGCGCCTCGCCTGGCTCTGCCTCCCCACCGACGCCGTCGCCGCGGCGACGATCGTTCGGGCCGGCCTCGACGGCGGCGGGCCGCGGATCGACGAGCTGGCGCTCGCCGACCTGATCGCGAGCGGGACCTTCGACCGCCACGTCCGTGCCGCCCGCGCTCACAACCGGGAGAAGCGCACCGCGCTGCTGGAGGCGCTCGCCGCATCCCTGCCCGGCGCCCGGGTGCGGGGGATCGACGCCGGCCTCCACGTCCTGCTCGAGCTGCCGCCCGGGGCGGTCGAGGCGAAGGTCGTCGAGGCGGCCGCGACGGCCGGGGTGAAGGTCCAGGGCCTCGCCGATTTCACCCGCGCCCATCCCGGGCCGCCGGCCCTCGTCCTCGGCTACGGCCTCCCCTCGATCCGCGAGCTGCGCGAGGCGGTCGAGGTGATCGCCGATGCCACCGCCGCGTCGCGGGCATAGGATCGCGGGCGTGCCTTCGGGAGAGCACGCCGACAAGGCTGTACGGGCGCGGTCGTTCGGGGTCGCCGCCGACGTCTACGAGCGGGCGCGACCGCTCTACCCCGACGAGGCGATCGACTGGCTGCTGCCGGAGGGCGCGCGGACCGTGCTCGACCTCGGCGCCGGGACCGGCAAATTGACCCGCGCCCTCGCGGCGCGGGGGCTGGACGTGGTCGCGGTCGAGCCGCTGGTCGAGATGCGGACGAGCCTCTCGTGGGCGGTTCCCGACGCGCGGGTGCTGGACGGAACCGCGGAGGCGATCCCGCTGGAGGACGACAGCGTCGACGCGATCACCGTCGCCCAGGCCTGGCATTGGGTCGATCCGGAGCGGGCGACGGCCGAGGCGGCGCGGGTCCTGCGACCGGGCGGGACGCTGGCGCTGATCTGGAACCGGCGCGACGAACGGGTCGACTGGGTCGCGCGCCTCGGCAAGGTGATGGGCGCGGGCGACGCCGAGCTGGTCGAGATGGAGGGGATCGAGATCGGACCGCCGTTCGGGCCGACCGAGACCTTCGTCACCGACTGGGAACGGCCGATGGACATCGACCTGCTGCTCGAGATGGCGGCCTCGCGCAGCTACATCATCACCGCGACGCCGCGACGTCGGAAGGAGATTCTCGACGGCATCCGGGTACTGGTCGAATCGGACCCGCACCTCGGGACCGAATTCAACTTTCCGTACCGCACCTACTGCTTCAAAGCCAGACGATGAAGAAGCTCGCCACCGCAGTGCTTGGGTTCCGGGTCGCCTACGGGCTCGCCCTGTTGGTCGCCCCGGGGAAGGTCGCCGGCAATCGCTGGCTCGGCCCGGGCGCGAGGCAGCCGGCGGCGACCGTTGCCTTGCGCGGCCTCGGCGCCCGCGAGGTGGCCCTCCATGGGACCGCCCTCACGATCCTGGCCCGCGGCGGCCCGGTGCGGCCGTGGCTGGCGGCAAGCATCGCCGGCGACCTCGCCGACGTCGGCGCCGCAGTCATCTCCCGCGAGGGCCTGCCCGAAGGCAGCGCACGAGCGACCGCCGCGGTCGCCGGCGGCTCCGCAGCTCTCACCGCAGTCGTCGCGGGCGCACTCGAGCCTTAGCGGGCGCCTCGCCCAGCCCTCAGGCCACGCCCTCCAAGGCCTCGAACTGCTCGTCGGTCAGCTCCAGCTCGGCGGCGCCGAGGTTCTGCTCCAGGTGGGCCACCGAGGAGGTGCCGGGGATCGGCAACATCACCGGCGAACGGCGCAACAGCCAGGCGAGCGCCAGCTGCGAGGGCTCGGCACCCGTCTCGGCGGCGATCTCGGCCAACGGCCCGCCGTCCTCCACGAGTTTGCCGGTGGCCAGCGGGAACCAGGGGATGAAGCCGATCCCGTTCTCCTCACAGTGGTCGAGCAGCGGCTCGGCGTCGCGCGCGGTCAGGTTGAAGAGGTTCTGGACGCTGGCGATCGTCGCGTGTTCCTGCGCCGCTTCGAGCTGATCGACGTCGACCTCGGAGAGCCCGATGTGGCGGATCTTGCCCTCGTCCTGGAGGTTCTTCAGTTCGCCGACCTGCTCCTCCAGCGCCACCTTGGCGTCGATCCGGTGGAGCTGGAAGAGGTCGATCGTCTCCAGGCCGAGTCGGCGCAGGCTCAGCTCGCACTGCTGGCGCAGGTACTCGGGACGGGCGAGCGGCCGCCAGTCCCCCGGCCCGGCGCGGGTCAGCCCCGCCTTGGTGGCAATCACCAGGTCGTCGCCGTACGGGTAGAGGGCCTCGTGGATCAGGCGTTCGGCCACTTCGGGCCCGTAGGAGTCGGCCGTGTCGATGAAGTTGACGCCCGCCTCGACCGCGCGCCGCAGGACGGCGAGCGCTTCGTCGTGGTCCGCGGGCTCTCCCCAGACCCCCTCGCCGGTCAGCTGCATGGTGCCGTAGCCGAGCCGGTTCACCTCGAGGTCGCCGCCCAGCTTGAAGGTGCCGGAGGCGGCCGCTATCTGCGTGCTCATGTAATCGAGCTCCTTTCTTCGAAGTCTTCCTCCCCAGTACCGCGAGAGGGCGATCCCGAATCAGGCCTCGGGCTTGAGACGGTCGCTCAGGCGGGGTCGACGGTGACCGGCGTGCCGATCGGCGTGTATGGCCAGACGGCGGCGGCGTCTTCGAGGGGCATCTCGACGCAGCCGAGGCTCTGCGGGCTGCCGTACGAGGCGCGGTCGAAGGCGTGCAGGGCGTCGCCACCGAAGAAGTAGGAGACCCACATGATCCCCGGATCCACGTATTTCGAGCCGTCCGGGTTTTCGCCGCTCATCGTCGTTTCTTCGTAGCGGAGGTAGACGTTGTGGGTGCCGAGCTCGGTTTCGGCGCCGGGGATGCCGGTGTTGGCCGCCAGGTCCTTGAGCACCCACTTGCCGTTGTGCCAGATGCCGACCGTCTCCGGCGACGCCTCGCTGACGTAGGACCAGCTGTAGCCGTTGCCGGCGCCCTTTTCCGGTTTCACGTCGCCGGCGATGACCGACTTCATGATCGCTTCCCAGACTTCCGGGCCGGCTACGCCGTCGACTTCGAGGCCGTTCCGTTCCTGGTAGGACATCAGCGCGCCTTCGACCAGGACACTCGTTTCGTTGGCCCAGATTTCCTTGAGGCGGGAAGGCGTGTTGCTCCAACGCGGCGTGAAGTGACCGTTCGGAGTCTCGGTGGTCGCGGCGGCGACCTGGGCTGCCGGCGTCTTGGCGACGATTTCGCCGGTGAACTTGTAGGGCAGGTAGCCGAGTTCGGCGAGCATCTGCCGCAGGCGCGTCTGCGAGCCGGCGGGAACTTCCCAGGCGATCTCGGAGGAGCTTTCGGTCGAGCCGTCGGCCTGGACGATTTCCATGGCTTCCGGAAGCTCGACCTTCAGGTCGGCGGCGAGGGGCACGCCGAAGCCGGCGGGCACGAAGCGCAGCGTGTGCGGGCTGGGCTGCGTCCACTTACCGTCGACTTCCGGCGAGAGCTTCGGCCTTTCGGAGCCGAGGATCTTCTTCACCGGCTTCGAGAAGGTGACTTCGATCGGGGTCGAGGCGGAGATCGTCGCGCCCGCGGTCGGGGTCGCGGCGACGGTCGGCACCCCGGTCGCGGGGAACCAGGTGACGGTCTTGGCCTTGCCCGGGTGCTCCCAGGACATGGCCGCCCAGGAGACCTGCAGCTGGCCGGCGGGCGGCTGCGGGCCGAGCGTGACCGAGCGGCGGGGCTGGTCGAAGCGGCGATGCTTCTTCTCGCCTTCGGTGCCGTAGACGATCTCGCTCACCGGGCGGCTGAAATGGAGGCGCGGGTTCTTGCCGTCCTTGACGTTCAGCCAGCGCGCTTCCAGGTTCGCGACCGGGGCGGTGACGGTGGCGGTGAGCGTCTTCTCGCCGCCGGCGAGCGTGCCGATCACGCTGGGGCGCTTCACCTTCACTTCGACCGCCACTTCCTCGCCCGGGTGGAGCTTCGTCGTCGGGACGATGCGATCGCCCTGCATCTTCACCGGGACGTCGGCACCGCTCTTCACCGCGGTCGCCGTGACGCTTTCGACGCTGCCCCCGAACGTGTCGGTGCTGACCTTGCCCAGCGAGGAGCCGTCTTCTTCGATCGTGGCGCCGGAGAGCGCGAAGGCGGAGACGATGAACGCGGCGACCGCGCCCAGCAGCAGGACCATGACGCCGCCGACCAGCAGTCGCTTCGGCCAGCGGCGCGGCGCCTCCGGCGGGAAGTCCGGCGTGGTCGAACGATCCTCGATCAGCATGGGACTACAGATGGTAGGCGCCTCCCCCGGTGAACGGGGAGATTCATAGACGGATGAATGTCTCGTGCCGCCGCGAGGCCCGTTGCGACGCGGATCGCGGCCCCGTGCCCAGCGTTACTCGGCCGAGCTTCGTTTCTCGGGGACCTCGAAGAAGAGCGAGGCGGAGATCGTCGAGATGCCGTCCTTACCGGACCCCGCCATCCGTTCGGCGCTGCGCGCCTGTACCTCCAAAGTCCGATCCATCATCTCGGTGTGGAGCTCGCTCATTTCCTGGAAGCCCTCCTCGTCGACCACCATCGGCGTTCGCACGATGATGTGGTTCGTCCGAGCGGCAAAGACTTCCTGGTCCATAGACCGGGCGACGTCGGCGACGAGTAGCTGCATGCCGTAGCGGTTGAAACCTTCGCGCTCGGGGATGCTCAGGGCCGCGAATTCCTCCTCGGTGACCATCGCCCTTTCGACTGCCCGGTAGAAATGCTCGACCGCGCCGCGGACGGGACGCTCGTCGACCAGCTCGATCAGGTCCAGCTGCAGCAGTTTGCGGACGTGGTAACCGACGTGCCCTACGTCTTTGCCGATCTCTTGGGCGATTTCCACAGGGCTGGCGGTCCGATCGTTGAGGATCGTGAAGGCCCGGGCGCGGGTCGGGTGGGCGACGATCGCGGCGAGGGTCGTCTCCATCCTCGGCGTGGTGGTCTTGGCGGGGGGCATGCGGACGGTCTCCTTCATTCAAGCGGGATAGCTCGTTCGATCGTAGAGCAATTTCTGACCAATTCGAGCGGTGTTTGCTGGAACCGCGTGTACTGCTGGAATCCGTTTCAGCGGTGCAACTGGTCACACCGGGTGAAAGCCAGGGTCCAACTACGACCGGTTCGGGAGGGGGTGAGCAGGGATATGAAGATGGAAGTCACGCACGTCGCTCCAGCAGTTTCGCTTTCGAAGACGTCCTAGCACCAAGGCTTCGCGGTGGCCGGCCTCGCCTGGGGGCCGGCCCCCGCATCGGCCACAATCGGTCGATGCGACACAACCCTGCCCACGCCGTCACCGACCCCGACGCCGTCCGTGATCTCGTCCGCGAGAACCCTTGGGCGACGATCGTCAGATCCAACGAAGGTGAGCTGGTCGCCTCCCACTATCCGGTCCTGCTCGACGAGGACGCCGAGGAACTGGCGCTGCTGACCCACGTCGGCCGCCCCGACGAGGAGGCCCACGGTTTCGGCGACCGCGAGGTGATGGTGATCGTCCAGGGCCGCCACGGCTACGTGTCGCCGAGCTGGTACGGGCCCGAGGCGACCCGGGCGCCGACCTGGAACTTCAGCGTCGCCCACATATACGGGGTGCCCGAGGTGCTCGGGCCGGAGGAGAACCTGGCGACGCTGACGCGGTTGGTCGAGCGCTTCGAGCGCGCCGTCGAGGAGCCGCTCTACCTGGACCAGGAGTGGGGGCGCGAGGTCGCCAAGGGGACCGTCGGCCTGCGGATCCCGGTCAGCCGCTTCGTCTGCAAGCGCAAGCTGAGCCAGGACAAGGACGACCTGAGTCGACGTCAGGTGATCGCAAAGCTGCGCGAGCCGGGTCCTTATATGGACCCGGAGCTGGCCGAGGAGATGGACCGGGAGTGGGAGGCCGAACGTGCCCGCTGACCCGGATGTCCTGGTCACCGACGCGACCGAGCGCAACCGCTTCATCGCCACCGTCGACGGCGAGCAGGCAGGCTTCATCGTCTACCGCCTGCGGCCCGGCCTGATCGCGCTGATCCACACCGAGGTCGACGAGCGCTTCGAAGGGCGCGGCGTCGGTGCCGCCCTCGCCCGCTTCGCGCTCGAGCAGGCCCGCGCCAAAGGGCTCGAAGTCCTTCCCTTCTGCCCCTTCGTCAACGAGTGGATGCGGCGGCACCCGGAGTTCAACGACCTCGTCCCGGCCGCCTACAGAGCGAATTTCAATCTTTAGTTCGGCGATGTCGCATTCGCGCGACCGGCTCCGACACACTTCCGAAGGCGCCGACCACCGAAGCGCCGCGAACGAGGAGGTACCGAGATGAAGTTCATGCTGCTGCAGTACTACGGCGGGGTCGAGGGACTGGTTCCGATGACGGAGTGGGCCCCCGAGGAGGCCCAGGCCCACATCGACTTCCAGTTGGACCTGAACGCGGAGCTGCGCGAGCGCGGCGAGCTGGTCGAGGCCCAGGCCCTGACCGCGCCCGAGCTGGCAAAGCGCGTGGTCTCCGACGGTGGTGCGCCGGTCGTCACCGACGGGCCTTTCCCGGAGTCGAAGGAGCTGCTCGCGGGCTACCGGATGATCGACGTCGAGTCCGAGGAGCGGGCGATCGAGATCGCCGCGCGCGGCTCGGCCGCTCCTGGCCCAGGCGGCGCGCCGATCCGCGACCGGATCGAGGTGCGCGAGGTCATGTGGATGAGCGAGGGCGGATGAGCGAGGGCTGAGCGTGCCCACCGGCCGACACCGCCGCGACGTCGAGGATCTGCTGCGCGAGTCAGCGCCGCGGGTCCTCGCCGCCGTGGTCCGGCGCTTCGGCGACTTCGCCGACTCCGAGGACGCGGTCCAGGAGGCGATGATCGACGCGGCGCGCCAGTGGCCCGTCGCGGGGATCCCGGAGAGCCCGGTCGGATGGCTGATCGCCGTGGCCTCGCGGCGGATGACCGACCGGATCCGTACCGACTCGGCCCGGCGGGCGCGCGAGGAGCGGCTGGCGGTGGAACCGAAGCCCGGGCCGGGCGCCGAGGCCGACGACACCTTGGCGCTGATCTTCATGTGCTGTCGGCCGGAGCTCTCCCCCGCCTCGGCGATCGCCCTCACCCTGCGCGCGGTCGGCGGATTGACGACCGCCGAGATCGCCGCCGCCTTCCTCGTCCCGGAGACGACGATGGGCCGGCGGATCGCGCGGGCGAAGAAGACCGTCGCCGAGGCCGGCGAGCCGTTCGGGCTGCCGGCCGTGGAGGAACGGGCGGAGCGGCTGCGGGCCGCGCTCGGCGTCCTCTACCTGATCTTCAACGAGGGCTACGCGGCCAGCGAAGGGCCCGACCTCGCCCGCACCGAGCTCTCCGGCGAGGCGATCCGGCTGACCCGGATCGCCCGGCTGGCGCTGCCCGAGGAGCCCGAGGTCGGCGGCCTCCTGGCGCTGATGCTGCTCACCGATGCGCGCCGACCGGCCCGCACCGACGGGCGCGGCGAACTGGTGCCGCTGGACGAGCAGGATCGCTCGCTCTGGGACGCGGCGGCGATCGCCGAGGGCGGCCGGATCGTCGCCGAGGAGATCGCCAAGGGCGCTGTCGGCCCCTACCAGCTGCAGGCGGCGATCGCCCTCGCCCACGACCGGGCGCGGCGCCCCGAAGACACCGACTGGAACGAGATCCTCGCCCTGTACGGGCTGCTCGAACAGGTCGCGCCGGGGCCGATGGTGGCTTTGAACCGGGCCGTCGCTGCGGCGATGGCCGAAGGTCCCGAGCGGGGGCTGGAGCTGCTCGCCGAGGTCGAGCCGAGGCTCGAAGGCCACCATCGCGTGCACGCGGTCCGCGCCCACCTGCTCGAGCTGGCGGGCGACGGGCGCGCCGCCCACGCCGAGTACAGCCGCGCCGCCGAACTGACCGCGAGCCTCCCCGAGCAGCGCTACCTGATCCACCGCGCGGCCCGCCTCTCTCCTGGTGGCGCTTGACGCGCGGGGCTCCACCGCTCAAGATTTCTCCTTCGTTGCTCTACTTCAGCGACCCCTCGAGCCTCGACCACGACCCCCGCGACCTGATGCCCGGGCATCCGGAGTCGCCGCCGCGCCTGGTCGCGATCGAACGCCGGCTCGAAGCCGAAGGCTGGCTCGGCTGGGAGCGCCGCGGCGCCCCTGTGGTCACCACCGCGGAGTTGGAGCTGGTCCACACCTCGCGCCACATCGCCGGGATCCGCGAGCTGAGCGAGGCCGGCGGCGGCGCGATCGACGTCGAGACCTACGACGGGCCGGAGTCCTTCCAGGCGGCGACACACGCCGTCGGCGGCGCCGCGGCACTGGCGCGGGCGCTCCTCGCGGGCGAGGCCCCCGTCGGCCTCAGCGCGCTGCGCCCGCCGGGCCACCACGCCGAACCGGAGCGGGCGATGGGCTTCTGCCTCTTCAATTCGGTCGCGGTCGCGGCGGCGCTGGCGATCGCCGAGCTCGGCGCCTCGCGGGTGCTGATCCTCGACTGGGACGTCCACCACGGCAACGGCACGGAAGCGATCTTCGGCGAGCGCGACGACGTCCTCCTGATCTCGATCCAGCAGGAGGGGATCTGGCCGGGGACGGGGCTGGCGGAGGACATCGGCTCCGGCCGGGGCGCCGGGTTCACGATCAACCTGCCGGTGCCGGAAGGGTCGGGGCGCGACGTCTTCCTCTCGCTGCTCGACCGGGTGGTGAAACCGGTGGCGAGCGAATTCCGGCCCGACCTGATCCTCGTCTCGGCCGGGTTCGACGCCCACCGCGACGACCCGCTCGCCGGGCTCGCGTTGGCAAGCGAGGACTTCGGCCAGATGACGGTCGAGGTGCGGGAGCTGGCGAAGGGGCTCGGGGTCCCGGTCGGCGCGGTGCTCGAGGGCGGCTACGCGCCGGCGGCGCTGGCCGAGTCGGTGGAGGCGACGATGCGGGCACTCGGCGGTGTGGGCGAGTCGGTGAGCGCACCGGAGACCGCGGTCGCCGCGGAGGCGGCGGCGCGGGTGTCGGCCCACTGGCCGGCGGCGCGGCGCTAAGTTCCCCGCCGTGAGCCTGCCGCGGAGGATCGTCGTCGTCGCCCTGCTCGGGGCGCTCGCGCTGCTGCTCGCCGCGTCCGCGGGTGCGGGCGCCGCGGCGCCGACCCCGCCGACGCACAAACCGGTGAAGGTCATCCGGCCGCCGGCGCGGGTGAAGGTCGGGCGGGTCGAGCCGGTCGAGACCGCCGCGGGCAGGCCCGCGCTTCTGGTCGCCGTCCGCTACCCGATCCAGGCGGCGGGTCGGGGTCTACGGTTGGGCGTGCGGATCCAGATGAGCCCGGGGACGGTGCCCCTGGCCACGGTCGTCGCCCACCGGCTCAGCGCCGGACAGCTGCGCCGTCCGGAGACCCGGCGCGGCTTCACCTTCGTCCACGAGATCAGATTGAAGCCGCAGGTCGCGCGGGCGCTGCGGGAAGCCTGGGCCGAAGGTCGCGCTCCGCTCGCCACCGTCGAAGCCCAGAGCGGGATCGACATCGATGCCGACGGGAAGCCCGAGATCCGCTCGAAGGGAGTACCGCGAAGGATCGTCCGACTGGCGCCACCGCGGGCGGGTGGAGCGTCGGCCTCTGCCTCGGCCTCGACCGGCGAGCCCTTCTGCTCCTCCGTCCCCCTGGTCCAGGTGGCGCCGCGGGAAACCGTGGCGATCCCGCTGCCCACCTGCGATCGGCCTCAGCGCTGGAGTGTCACCGCCGGTGCCGGCGCCGGCACCGTCCGCCTCCGCGACGAAGAAGTCCTCTACACCGCGCCGGCCGTCCCCGGCCCCGAGACGATCCGGATCAGCCACGCCACGACGATGGTCGTCAAGGTCGTCCGGCCTTGGTCGCCGATCGGCGCGCCAGGCTCCGCCGGGCCCGTCGTCCGCGCGATGGGCGACTCGGTCACCGCCGGCTTCGGCTACTACAGCGACGGCAAGCTGATGCCGTTCCTCTCACTGTACGAATGCAAACCGGTGGGGACCGTGCTCGACGACGCCTGCTCCTCCAACTCGACCGCGACCAAGAACGGGCTCAAGGAAGTCCCCTACGCGCCCGACTACGGGCTCGCCGACAACGTCTCCTGGGCGGCCCAGTGGGCGAACGCCTACGGCGTCACCAACTACAAGAACCTCGCCGTCAGCGGCTCCGAACCGACCAACTGGGCGCCCGGCGGCAGCCTCTACTCGACCACGCAGAAGATCGAGGCCGAAGACCCGGACTACATCCTGATGACGATCGGCGCCAACCCGATCCTCGCCAACACCCTCTTCGGCCTGGGGTCGATGCGTTGCGCGCTCGAATCGGCCCTCTTCGGCGGCTACCAGGAATGTGTCGAAGAAGCCTTCGAAGAAGTCCACCTGCGCGCCGAACTGAAGCGCCTCTACGCCAACCTGGTGGCGAACACCGACGCGACGATCTACCTGATGCAGTACCACCTCTCGATCCCTTCTTCGGCGCTCGCCTACGGCGTCGGCCAGATCGCCGAGATGGGGAAGCTGATGAACGAGACGATCGCCGCGGTGGCGGGCGAAGTGAACGCCGCGACCAAATCCCAGCGTCTCCAGGTCGTCTCCCCGCCCCACTTCGACGTCGGCGTCAGCCTCGAACCGGTCTACCCGTCGAGCTACACCTGCTCCTATTTCGAATACGGCGTCGACGGGCCGAGCGTCCAGTCGACGCCGACCCAGGACGAGCTCGAGGCCGCCCATTACCTCTCCTTCTGCGGCGGGCCGAAAGGCGGCGGAGAACCTTGGGTGATCAGCGGCGACACCGGCATCCACCCGAGCGCCGCCGGCTACGCGCAGATGGCGAGCCAGGTACCGCCGCCGGTCCCGCCGGGCTAGCGCGCGGCGGCGGCGATCGCCGCCGAGAGATCGACGAAGCCGATCCCGGCGGGCGCCTCGACCCGGCCCGGGTGGAGCAGGTGGGCGAGCAGCTCGGTGCCGTCGACCAGCCGCGGGCCGGGCCGCGAATAGGTGGAGGCGGCATCGACGGCGAAGACCCTCGCCGCGCCGAGCGCGGCGAGCTCCTCGCGGTGCTCTTCGGCCTGGGCGCGGGCGTCCCCGACGTAGAAGCCGCAGGGCATCACGACGATCACCTCGGGTTCGAGCGCGGTCAGCCGCTCCCAGGTCACCTCGACCGACTTCGCCCCGGCGACGCCGCCCACGTCGACTCCGCCGGCGGCGGCGATCATCTCAGGCACCCAGTGCCCGCCGATGTAGGGCGGGTCGAGCCACTCCAGCGCGACCACGCGCGGCGCCGTCGCCCCGGCCACCGCGGCGCGGACCGTCGCCAGCCGTTGCTCGAGCTCCGCCCGCACCTGCGCCGCCCGCGCCTCGATCCCGGCCGCGGCCCCGAGCCGGCCGAGGTCGGCGAGCACATCGCCGAGCGAGCTCGGGTCCTGCTGCAGGACCGCGGGCCGGCCGGGCAGCCGCGCCGCCACCGCGACCACGTCGTCATAGGACACCGCGCAGACCTCGCAGACCGCCTGGGTGACGATCAGGTCGGGAGCCAGATCCGCCAGCCGCTCCTCGTCGAGGCTGTAGAGCGCCCGGCCTTCGCCGACGATCTCCTTCACCGCCGCGTCGATCTCCCCCGCGCTCAAACCCTCCGGCATCGCGGTCGCGGTCAGTCGCGGCAGCGTCGCCGCGGCGGGCGGGAAGTCGCACTCGTGGGTGACGCCGACCGTCTGGTCACCGAGCCCGAGGGCGAAGAGCATCTCGGTCGAGGAGGGGACGAGGCTGGCGATCCGCACCCCCCAATAGTCCCAGAGCCGAGCTCGGCCGCCTGCCAGGATCGGTGGTACCAGTCAGAGCTTGATCCAGGAGGACGGATGGCGGATTCGAAAGTTTGGTTCATCACCGGGAGCTCGAAGGGCTTCGGCCGGATCTGGGCGGAAGCGGCGCTCGAGCGCGGTGACAAGGTCGCGGCGACCGCGCGTGACGCATCGACGCTCGAGCCGCTGGCCGAGAGGTACGGCGACGACGTGCTGACGCTGGCGCTCGACGTCCAGGACATGGATGCCGATCACGCCGCGGTGGCGGCGACCCGCGAGAAGTTCGGCCGCCTCGACGTGGTCGTCAACAACGCCGGGTACGGGTTGTTCGGGACGATCGAGGAGGTCTCCCCGGAGCAGGCCCGCGACCAGATCGAGACCAACCTCTTCGGCGCCCTCTGGGTGACCAAGGCGGCGCTCCCGATTCTGCGCGAGCAGGGCAGCGGTCACCTGATCCAGGTCTCTTCGATCGGCGGCGTCACTGCCTTCCCCGGCATCGGCCTCTACCACGCCTCGAAGTGGGCGCTGGAGGCATTCAGCCAATCGCTCTCGCTCGAGGTCGCCGACTTCGGCATCCACGTGACGCTGGTCGAGCCACAGGGCTACACCACCGACTGGGGCGGTCCCTCGGCGGTCCAGGCCGAGCAGATGGCCGAGTACGCGGCGGTGCGCGAGGTGCGCGCGAGACGTGCGGCGTCGATCAAATCGCCCGGCGACCCGGAGGCGACCGGGCCGGCGATCCTCAAGCTGGTCGACGCCGAGGAGCCGCCGCTGCGCTGCTTCTTCGGCGCCGACGCCCTCGACATGGTGCGGCCCGACTACGAGAGTCGGATCGCCAACTGGGAAGAGTGGGACTGGCTCGCCCAGGAGGCGCACGGCGAGCGATGAGCCCGCCGTGCGCGCCGAGGCGTCTAGCCGATCGCGGCTGCCAGCGCCGCCGCGCCGCCCGCCATCCCAGCTTTGTTGGGATGGACAGGGAAGGCGAGTTCGCCCGGGACCAACGGTTCGACCCAGCGGGTCCCACTCGACTTGCAGGCGTCGTGACCGGCGCTCGCCGCGTACCAGTTGACGATGGTCGCGTTGTTGGCGGCCGCCTGCGTCGCCAGCATCGAGTTGAGCCGTTCCTCGGTCGCCCGCAGGTAGGGCACGTCGCCGAAGCCGAGCGGCATCGTCGGCCAGCAGCCGCTGCCGGTCGGCAGGATCTGCGGGTAGTTGACGACGAAGACGCGCGCGTTCGGCGAACGAGCGTGGATGCCCTGGAGCACCGCCGCCACCTTCGGCGCCGTGTTCGCGATCCGTTCGGCCAGCTGGTCATGGCCGCCCGGGTCGTATCTGTCCTTGCACGGGGTCGAGAACGGGTTGTAGGTGATGCAGTTCTCGATGATTTCGGTGAAACCGATGTCGTTGCCGCCGATCGTCAGCGACACCACGCCGGTACCCGTGTTGAGGCCGTCGAACTGGGGCGGGTTCGGGCCCGGTTCGACGTCCTGCGCTGCGGTCATGTCGTCGGTCGTCGCGCCGCTGCAGCTGACGTCGGTGAGGGTCAGCCCTTGCGCCGAGGCGGTCAGGTGCGCGTAGTTGTGGTCCGACCGGAAACAGCCGAGCGGATTCAATGACTGGTTGGGGATCAGCGGCCCGGCGGCGTAGGAATCGCCGAGCGCGGTGTAGGTGGTCGCTGCCGCGTTTGCCGCGACGACGGCGCCGAAGAGCGCCATCACGGCCACTACCAGTGCGAACGCCCGCCCCCGCGGCACACGCCTGGTCTTGGTGGATACATGCATGAACTTCTCCTTCCCGATGACTCGGTGTCCCTGCCTCCCGAGATCTCCCTGGAAGGAATATTGCTCAGAACGATTTGTTTCTAAACCTGGAGAGGACGAGAAGATGAAGATCGCGACGATCGGAAGAGGAACCATCGGCGGTGGGCTGGCCGAACTGTGGGAGAAGGCCGGGCACGAGGTGTCCCGGCTCGGGCACGAGGGCGGCGACGTCTCCGGTGCCGAGGTGGTGCTGATCGCGGTGCCGGGCGGGGCGCTCGAGGAGGCGCTCGGACAGGTCACGGGCCTGGCGGGGAAGACGGCGATCGACGCCACCAACCTGTATGGCGGCGCGGTGCCACCCGCGGGCCACGCCTCCAACGCCGAGTACGTCAAGTCGGTCACCGGCGGGCCGACGGCGAAGGCCTGGAACATCAACTTCGGCGCCCTCTACGACCAGGTCGCCGACGCCTCCACCCCACCCGGGGACATCTGGTGCGGCGACGAGGAGGCCCGGGAGGCGGTCGAGACCCTGCACCGCGACGCCGGTTTCGACCCGATCTGCGCCGGGCCGCTGGCCAACGCCGGCAAGCAGGAGGCGATGCTCGACATCGTCTTCGCGATCGCCCAAGACGGCGGCCTGGGACAGTTCTTCTACAAGTTCGCCCCGCCGTCCCGGTTCTGACACAGACCCCCTGCTAGAGGTCGATCGTCGAGCCGAGGGTCACGGTGCGCTCCGCCGGCAGGTGGAAGTAGTCGGCGGCGCCGACCGAGTTGCGGGCGAGGGCGACGTAGAGGCGCTTGCGCCAGAGCTTCATCCCCGGCCCGTCGGTGGGACGGAGCGTCACCTGGGAAAGGATGTAGACGGCCTCCTCCTCGCGGGCGTCGCCCTCCAGCCCTTTGGTGCAGGCGAGGGCGAAGAGCTGCGGCACTTTGATCGCTTCCTGGAAACCGACCTTGACGGTCAGGTGGGAGATGCCGTCGTCCTCGTAGCCGAGGTTGTCGACCACCAGGTGGTCCGCTTCGGCGACGTAGGGGGTGCGGGTCGTTTCGATCGAGATGATCACGATCGACTCGTGCAGGGCGTGGGTGTGTTCGAGGCTCGCGTGGAGGGCGAGCGGCGTCGTCTCGCGGCGCGCGTTGAGGTAGACCGCCGTCCCCGGCACCCGCGGCGGCGGCGGGTCGGCAGCGTGCAGTTCGTCGACGAACGACTGCAGCGATCCCTCCGCCTCGATCCGCGACTCGCGGATTTCTTTGGTGCCCCGCCGCCAGGTGCTGAGCACGATGAAGATGATCGCGCCGACCGAGAGCGGGAACCAGCCACCGTGCTCGGTCTTGGTCAGGTTGGCGCCGAGGAAGGCGAGGTCGACGGTGAAGAAGACGGCGGCGCCGATCGCCACCAGCCAGCCCGGTTTCTTCCAGAGCTGCCGGGCGATGACGAGGAAGAGCAGGGTGTCGGCGGTGATCGTGCAGGTGACCGCGATGCCATAGGCCGAGCCGAGCGCGGTCGAGGAGCCGAAGCCGATCACCAGCGCCACCACCGTGATCAGGAGGAACCAGTTGACCGCGGGCAGGTAGACCTGGCCGATCTCGGTGGATGAGGTGTGACGGATCTGCAGCCGTGGCAGGAAGCCGAGCTGGATCGCCTGCTTGGTCACCGAGAAGGCACCCGAGATCACCGCCTGCGAGGCGATCACCGTCGCCACCGTCGCCAGCACCACCATCGGCACCCGGCCCCAATGCGGGATCAGCAGGAAGAAGGGATTCGAGATCGCGCTCGGATCGTTGACGATCAGCGACCCCTGGCCCATGTAGTTGAGGGTCAGCGCCGGGAAGACGACGAAGAACCAGGCGCGGGAGATCGGCGGCCGGCCGAAGTGGCCCATGTCGGCGTAGAGGGCCTCGGCGCCGGTGATCGTCAGCACGACCGAGCCGAGCGCGATGAAGGCGGTGCCGAAATGGCGGCCGAAGAACTCGACCCCGTAACTGGGCAGGAGCGCCTTGACGATCTCCGGGTGGGCGAGGACCTGGCCGAGTCCGGCGACGGCGATGACCGCGAACCAGAACAGCATCACCGGGCCGAAGACGCGACCGATCCGGTGCGTGCCGAAGCGCTGCACGGAGAAGAGCACGACGATCACCGCGATCGTCACCGGCACCACCATCGCGTGGATGCTCGGCTCGACCACCTTCACCCCTTCGACCGCGGAGAGAACCGAGATCGCCGGGGTGATCATCCCGTCGCCGTAGAAGAGCGCGACCCCGAACATGCCGATCGCGATCAGCCCGAACTTCACCTGTGGGTTGTCGAGCTTGGCGCCTTCGATCTTCGCGATCAGGGCGAGGATGCCGCCCTCGCCTTCGTTGTCGGCGCGCATGATGAAGAGGACGAACTCGATCGAGACGATCAGCGTGATCGACCAGAAGACGAGCGAGATCACCCCGAAGACGTCCTGTTCGGTCGGCTTCACCGCGCCGTGGTCGGCGGAGAAGACGGTCTGCAGCGCGTAGAGCGGGCTGGTCCCGATGTCACCGAAGACGACGCCGAGGGCGCCGAGGGCGAGTGCCGCCATGCCGAGCCGGCGGCGGGCGGACCGCGTGGCCAAGGTCGACATCCGGCAAACTTAGGGCATGGCGTCTTCGCGGGTCCCAGACCCGATCGAGTCGGTCCGCCACCAGCTGCGGCCGCTCTTCGACCAGATCGTGATCAAGGAGCTCGACTCCGACCGGGTGCGGCGCTCCGGGTTGGTCGTCCCACCCGGCACCCACGAGCCGCCGCCGGAACAGGGGATCGTGCTCGCGGTCGGGCCGGGGCTCGACTGGTGGGCCGGCGCCGGGGTCGAGATGCCGGTCGAGGTCGGCGATCACGTCGTCTTCCCGGCCAGCGCCGGGGTCTGGGTCGAGGTCGACGAGGAGCGCCTGCTCGTCTGCCGGGTGACCCAGCTGCTCGGCGTGCTCGAGTCGGTCTCGATGCGCGACTAGGGAGATCCCCTAGGGCATGCGCGCGAAGGCGCGGGCGGTGATCGCCCCGGCGAGGCGGAGCTGCGAGCGCTGGCTCGAGTCCGGAAGGCGGTCGAGGTAGGCGCGCGCCCGCTCGGCGAGCGCCGGCTCGCCCGCGGCGGCGATCGCGACGGCGGCGCCGGCGACCTCGCGGACCACGGCGGGCTCGACCGAGAGCAAGGCGTCGAAGGCGCGCTCCTCGTCGGGCAGCCCCGCGGTGCCGACCGTTTCCCAACCGATCAGGCAGGCCGAGTAGCCGGGCGCGAGGCAGATCACCGCCCACTCGTCGGCGATCGGCTCGGAGCCGGCGATCGGCACCTCGACCGGGCCATCGGCCGGCGTCCGCGCCCGCTCGAAGGAGGCGAGCACGAAGGTGAGGCCGGCGCCGCGGGAGAGGCGGCGCCAGCGCTGCTCGCTCGCGCGGTAGAACTCGGGCCGCTGGAAGGCCCCGATCATCAGTGCCCGCTCGGCCCGCGCCGCGCTCTCCTCCTCGACCGCGCGCGAGAGCTGCAGCATCTGCGGCTTGCGGATCTGCATCGGCAGGAGGTCGGGACGGCGCTCGCGCAGCGGCGCGAAGAGCGACGGCGGTCCGGAAGGCTCGGCGGTGACCCGGTCGATCGCCACCCCCAGCGAGAGGCCGCGGTTGCGCTCTCGCACCACCGAGCGGATCCGTTCGATGTCGGTGCGGTTGTAACGCCGGTGGCCGGAGGGCTCGCGGCGCGGCGCGGGGAAGCCGAAACGGCGCTCCCAGGCGCGGAGCGTCGCCTCACCGACTCCGGTCGCGGCGACCACATCGCCGATCGAGAGGGACGCGTGCTCGTCGTATCTGGATTCGATATCGAGATTTGCGCTCATCGCCGCTCAGATTCTCCTACCCGCCTGACCGACTCGTCAGTCAGGCGCTGCTTCGCAACGTTTCGCGCGCCGCTTACGCTGCCGAGCGTTCGCTGCGCTTGATCCGCAGCATGCGGTCGTCGGCCGAGTGCATCAGCGTCTCGAAGTCCTGCCCGTCGTCGGGGAAGACCGCCCAGCCGACCGACGCGCTCGGGGTCGGGAAGCCCTCCCCGGACCCGTCCGCACCGACCGCCTCGCGGATCGCCATCGCCATCCGCGCGGCGCCATCGCCGTGCGCCCCGGGGGCGACGACCGCGAACTCGTCGCCGCCGATCCGGGCCAGGGTGTCGGTCGAGCGCAGCACCGTGAGCGCCCGGTCGGCCACCGTCTGCAGGACCGCGTCGCCGACCTGGTGGCCGTGGCGGTCGTTGACGCCCTTGAAGTCGTCGAGGTCGAGGATCAGCAGCGCCAGCGGGCTGGGATCGAGCCCGCGCCCGCCGAAAGGCCGCGTCCGCTTCTCCAGCTCCTCCTCCATGGTCACGTCGAAGTGGCGCCGGTTGCCGACCCCGGTCAGCGGGTCGCGGTGGGCGATCTCGCGCTGGCGCACCTCGGCCGCGACCAGCCGCTTCTTCAGCCCGACCATCACCCAGGTGGCGGCGAGGAAGCCGACCGCGAGACCGAGGTAGCGGGGCAGGAAGGCGTTGCCGATCGCGTCGGGGTCGTAGATCAGCGGCGCCCCGGCGACCAGGATCAGCTCGATCGCCAGCGGCCAGGCCCAGCGCTCGGGGAAGAAGAAGGCGGCGTAGAGGAGCGAGCAGACGAGCAGCGGTTCGATGTAGGAGAGCGAGCCGCCGGTGAGGTAGATGGCGAAGCCCGCGACCGGGATCGTCGCCACCATCCCCGACGCCAGCGCGTTCATAGAGGCCTTCCCCCAGGGGATCCAGCCGGTGACGCTGGCGAGCCCGTAGAGGAAGATGAGTGCGGCGACCGCCAGCACCAGCGGGATCGAGCCATGCTCGGAGCCGGGCAGGAAGAGGTCGATGACGCCGACCGTCGCCGCGCACATCCAGAGGACGCCGGAGATCCGGCCCATCCGGGCCCGCTCGTCGGGCGCTTCGGCGAAGGCCGCGCGGGCCTGGCCGATCTGGTCGGGAAGCGTCAACACCTCATCGAAGGCATCGGCCGGGACCAACCAGGTTCTTAGCCCTGGGCAGGATTCTCGGACGTAAATGCCGGGACATCCTCTGAGCGCTCGTCGCGCAGCACGAAGATCGCGATCAGCACCGAGGCGAACGCCAGCCCCGCGCCGATCAGATATGCGAGGTGGTAGCCGGAGGTCAACGCCGAGGCCGCCGAGTGGCCCGCCGCTTCGAGATTTTCGGTGCGCTCGGTGGAGAGCGTCGCCAACACCGCCAGGCCGACCGCGCCGCCGACCTGCATCGAGGTGTTGACCAGCCCGGAGGCGAGCCCGGCGTCCTCCGGCGTCGCCCCCGACATCGCCAGGGTCATGATCCCCGGGAACGAGGTGCCGATCCCGACCGCGATCAGGAGGAACGGCGGCAGCAGGTCGGTGAGGTAGTTGCCGTCGACCGGGGTGCGGGCGAAGAGCAGCAACGCGATCGTCACCAGGATGAAGCCGGGGATGAGGATGTTCCGCGGGCCGAAGCGCATCAGCAGTTTTTCCGAGAACCCGAGCGAGAGGGCGCCCATCACCACCGTGGTCGGCAGGAAGGCGAGGCCGACCTCGAGCGCGCTGTAGTGGAGGACCTTCTGCAGGTAGAGGGCGCCGAGGAAGAACATCCCGAACATCCCCGCGACGAGGAGCGCCTGTACCGAGTTGGCGCCGACCACGTTGCGCGAGCGGAAGAGCCGCAATGGCATCAGCGGGTTGGCGATCCGCCCCTGACGGCGCAGGAAGGCGACCAACAGGGCGAGCGAGATCAGGAGACCGGCGATCGTCCGCGCGTCGACCCAGCCCCATTCGGTGATCTGCAGGATCGTGAAGACGCCGAGCATCAGCGCCAGCGTCACCAGCGCGGCCCCGGGGAAGTCGGCGCCCTCCTTGAGACCGAGGCCCTTCGGGTTGTCGACCAGGCGCAGCGCCAGCCAGCCGACCAGCACCCCGATCGGCAGGTTGATGACGAAGATGAAGTGCCAGGAGATCGCCTGGGTGAGGACGCCGCCGAGCAGCAGGCCGATCGAGCCGCCCGCCGAGGCGACGAAGCCGTAGACGCCGATCGCTTTCGCCTGGTCGGCCGGCTGCGGGAACATCCGCACGATCATCCCCAGGATCACCGCCGAGGCGAGCGCCCCGCCGACCCCCTGGATGAAGCGGGCGCCGATCAGCACGCCCTGGTCGGGGGAAGCGGCGCAGAGGGCCGAGGCGATCGTGAAGACGGCCAGGCCGAAGATGAAGACGCGCCGCTGGCCGAGCAGATCACCGAGCCGACCGGCGAGCAGGAGCAGGCCGCCGAAGGGGATCATGTACGCGTTGACGACCCAGGCCAGGTTCGCCTGCGAGAAGTTCAGGTCTTCCTGGATCGAGGGCAGGGCGACGTTCACGATCGTCGCGTCGAGGACGATCATCAGCATCCCCGCGCAGAGGACGTAGAGGGCGAGCCAGCGGTTTTTCTCGGAAGTGGTGGTCATGCTCCTCAGACGGGTCGCGGGGGGAGAACTCATCGGTCCCTGCGGAGCCGCGACGAATTCGGGTCCGCGAGGATAACCGTCGGAGCCAGGCTCCTTGCGATCGGCCCGTCGAGAGGGGCATGGGAAGCGCTATTCGCTTGTCTGGAACGATTCGCCGGAGGCGAGTTCGCGGTTGATTTCCCCGTTGAAGCTTGCCGCTTTACCGCCGACGGTCAGGCTGCCCCCTTCGTCCGTTTCGGAGTTGAAGACTTCTTCGTGGTTGGCCGATGCGACCCCTGTTTCCTTCTTGAGTGTCCCGGCCAGGACCCCTTTCAGCGCGTAGTTCCCTTCCGCCGCACAGCCGGTCACTTTGATCGTGGCGATCGTTTCTCCGGACGCGGGCCGCCGTGTGCTCCACGGGCGAGGTGTTGTGACGCCGTTTTTGTAGTGGTGGTCGATCTTGAGCCTCAGCGCGTTCGTCGTGATCGTCGCCGGGACTTTGCAGCCTGCGGGTTCGATCGCCGTGACGCCGGTGAATTCGAGTTTTTCGCCGCCCTCGACCATCGGCACGCCTTCGACGGTGGCCGGTTCGAGGGTCGCTTCGTTGCATTTCACGTTGCTGGAATCGGCCCTGAAGGTGAACGACCCGATCAAAGGGAAGACGAGCTTGAGGTTGGCCGAGAACGCGACCTTCGAGCAGTTGACGCTCTTCGGCGCCGCCCACGTGGCCCCGCCGGCGTCCTTGGCGCGAACCTGGACTGTGCTGAGTGTCCCGGGAACTTCGGCCGAAGCACCGGAGGCGGCGACGGACGCCGACGATACGAGTGCCAGAACGAGCAGCAAGGCGGCGACGACGCGACGACCATCCATTTGGATCTCCTCCCCATTGAGATCGGACCTTGTCCAGGAACCGGTGGTCCGAGCTACCGAGGATGGGCGCGGCGCTTCAGGGGGTCAACAAATCGGGCTGTTCGTTTTCTGACTGCGGAGCCCGCCGCTCAGGTCTCGCCGTCGTAGTAGTCGACGTTGGCGGAGCGGCGGACGAGGACGGTCGACTCGGGGTCGCCGGTCCAGATCCCGACCTTGTCGGAGTCGGGATAGACCGTCGCCGTGGGCAGGACGACGGAGGAGAACATCAGGACCCGGACGAGCTCGTCGGTCTCGTTGCGGATCCCGTGGGCGCCCTCGGGGCCGCGCGGGAAGCAGGCGACATCCCAGGGCTCGAGCCGCTCCTCGCCGGTCGGCGAGCGCAGGGTCGGGGTACCACCGAGGACCAGCAGCCACTCCTCCTCCCCGCACTCGTAGTGATACGGGCAGACCGCCTGACCGGGAGGCAGCTCGTAGACGGTGATCCCGGTCTCCTTCGCCCCCAGCGCCTTGCCGAGGCGGGCCATGCCTGCCCGGAAACCCTCCGGATCGGACTCGTCCCAGCTGAACTCTGGATCGCCGATGTTGAGCTTCTTCATTCAATCGACGCTAGCAATGCCCGGGGGCGCTAGCTTTGGCTGGTGAACTCGGTCCAGCAGCCGGTCGGGGAGGGCACCGGGGACCGCGCCCGGGCGAACCTGGTCAGCTCCGTGCTCGACGCGGTGCTGGTGCTCGACGCCGAGGAACGGGTGGTCGAGTTCAGCGCCGCCGCCGAGGAGCTGTTCGGGATCTCGAAGGCGGACGCGGTCGGCCGTGATCTGGTCGAGCTGATCGTCCCGCCCGAGCTGCGCGAGAGCGTCCGCTACTGCCTTTCCGGCGGCGAAGGCGAGCCGCCGCCGGCCGAGGAGCTGCTCGGGCGGCGGATCGAGATGCCGGGCCGACGTGGCGACGGCTCCCGGTTCCGGGTCGAGCTGACGATCGTGCGGGCGGCCGAGCCGGGGAGCGGGCCGACCGTCTTCGCCCGCGACGTCAGCCACCGGCTGGAGCTCGAGCGCACCCACGCCCACATGGCGCAGGTGGTCGCCGGGAGCCAGGACGCGGTGCTCTCCAAAGACCTGGAGGGGATCGTCACCACCTGGAATCCGGCCGCCGAAAGGCTCTACGGCTACAGCGCCGAGGAGGCGATCGGTCAGCACGTCTCCTTCCTGATCCCGGACGAGCTGAAACACGACGTGCAGAAGATCCTCGACACCGTACGCCGCGGCGAGGCGATCGAAACCTACGAGACGCGCCGGCGGCGCAAGGACGGCACGATGGTCGACGTGTCGCTGACGATCTCCCCGATCGGCAGCACGGGACAGGGCATCTACGGCGCCTCGGTGGTCGCCCGCGACATCACCGTCGAGCGCCGACGCCGACGGGCCCGCGAGTTCCTGATCGCCGCCACCCGCGATCTCGACGCCTCGCTCGACCCGGCCGAGACGGCGGCCAACATCGTCGCCAAAGCGGTCCCCGGCCTGGCCGAGCTCTGCGTCATCGATTTCGTCCTCGAGGACGGCCGGCTCGGTGACGCCATCGCCGCCTCGGTGATCCCCGGCGCCGCCGAGCGCCTCGAACAGCTCCACCGCGAAGCCCCGCTCGACCCCGAAAGCCTCCACCCGGTCGCCCAGGTGCTGCGCGCCGACGAGCCGATGATCTTCCATGACCTGGGCCGGCCCGAGGTGGTCAAGACCTTCGGCATAACCGACGAACACGAAGCGTTCGTCGACGACACCGGCTACGAATCGGCGGCGGTGGTCGGGCTGGTCGCGCGGGGGCGGCGGATCGGCGTCCTCTCCTTCCTCCACGCGCAAGCGGACATCACCTACCAGCCGGAGGACCTCGAGTTCCTCAGCGAGCTCGGCGACCGCGCGGCGATGGCCCTCGACAACGCCCGCCTCTACCAGGAGCGCGACGCGATCGCCCGCAACCTGCAGCGCGGGCTGCGGCCGCCGCGGCCGGCCAAGGTCGAGGGGCTCGAGTCCTCGGTGATCTTCGAGGCCGCCGGGCGGGGAATCGAGATCGGCGGCGACCTTTACGACGTGCTGCCGACCGAGGACGGCTGCTGGGTGCTGATCGGCGACGTCGCCGGCAAGGGCTCGGAGGCCGCCGGGGTGTCGGTGGCGGTGCGCCACGCGGTGCGCGGGCTGACCCGGGAGGTCGACGAGCCGGAGGAGATCCTCTCGCGGGTCAACGAGCTGCTGATCGAGGGCACCACCCTCAACGACTTCGCCACCGCGGTGTTGGTGCGGCTGCGCCAGAACGAAGACGGCTGGACGCTGGCACTGGCGGGTGCCGGACACCCACCCGCGGTCCACGTGCGCCGGGGAGGCGCGAGGCTGCTCGGCGGCGGCACCGTGCTGGGGGCGCTGCAGGACGCCAAGGTGCAGCGCTACGACGCCCCCTTCGCCGAGGGCGACACGCTCGTGCTCTGCACCGACGGCTGGCTCGAGGCGGGCCCGCCGTCCGAGCACCGCGAGCCGCTCGAGCTGGCGCGGCTGGCCGAATACCTGGCGCCGCTGGCGCTGGAGGAGATGACGGCGCGGCTGCGCGGCGACGCGATCTCCCGCACCGCCGGCGAACTCGACGACGACATCGTCCTGCTGGCGCTGCGACGGGTCGACCCGTCGCCGCACGACTAGCTGCCAATCCTCCTAGTCGGCTCCGGTCTCCATCCGCAGCCGGATCCGGGTCCCGGTGGGGCCGCTGTCGATCGCGACCTGATCGCAGAGCTGATTGGCGATGTAGAGGCCGCGACCGTATTCGGCCGACGGGTCAGGCCTGACCTGGCCGACCTTGGGGTCGACGATCGTGCCCGCGTCGGCGACCTCGACGAAGACCGAGCCCCCGTCGTGCCAGACCGTGGCCAGCCCACGGCCGCCGCCGTGGAGGATGCTGTTGGCGGCCAGCTCCGAGGCCGCGACGACCAGATCGCCGGCCCGGGTGGGCTGGAGGCCGCCCGCCGAGGCGCCCGAGGCGACCAGCGAGCGCACGTCGTGGAGATCGTCGAGGCCGAACTCGAGGCGCTCCGCGTGCAACGGGGCGAGCGGGAAGCGGGTCCGGAGCCTTTCGTCGCGGATCGTCTGCATGGACCATGGCTACCCCGCTCCGACCCCCTTGCAACCTGCGCAATTGGATTGTCATTCCTTCGTGGCGAGGGGGCGGTCGCCGAGCCAGTAGCGCGCCCCGGCGCCGAGGCGGGCGGCGCGGTCGTCGGGGTTCGACAATTTGCAGCGGTCGAGCGAAAGGCAGCCGCAGCCGATGCACTCGGTGAGGCCCGCCTTCAGCCGCTCCAGCTCCGCGATCCGCTCGTCGATCCGGCCGCTCCAGGTGGCCGAGAGGCGCGACCAGTCGCGGCGCGTGGGGACGCCGTGCGGGGGCAGCTTGGCGAGCTCGGCGGCGATCTCCTCGAGGCTGAGGCCGATCCGTTGGGCGAAGACAATGAAGGCGATCCGGCGGAGGACCGGGCGCGGATAGCGGCGGTGGCCGGAGCCCTCGCGCTCGGCTGAGATCAGCCCCCGCTCTTCGTAGTAGCGAAGGGCCGAGGCGGCGACGCCGGAGCGGCGCGCCGTCTCCGAGATCGTCAGCAACTGGGACACTTGACCTCAAGCTTACTTGAACTTGTACCTTCGCCCGGCAACCGATCAGGAGGCGAAACGATGAGCACGACGATGCAACGGGCGAGCGAGCGGATCACCGCGGAGGTGACGAGCTGGGACGGGGTCGAGGCCGGCCCGGGGAAGCGGGGCGAGTTCGGCTTCCGCCTCGGGCGGCGGGAGATCGGCCACCTGCATGGCGATCACGCCGCTCACTTCTTCTTCGCCCGTGAGCGCTGGGAGGAGCTGGCCGCGCAGGGCCGGATCGTCGAGCACCCGGTCTTCCCCGGCCGGCACGGCCCGGCGGCGCGGCAGATCGAGGACGAAGCCGACGTCGACGATGTGATCGCGCTGATGCGGATCAACTACGAAGACACGAAAGCGCGCGGCGTGCGCTGAGTGCGCGGCGGGATCAGATCAGCTCGCTCGCTTCGAGCGCCTCGTCCTCGAGGCCCTTCCTGACCGGGGCGGCGCGGCCGACCTTGGCCGCGTCGTAGGCGGCGAGCTGGGGGAAGGCAACCGCGACGACGCCGACCGAGGCGAGGCAGACCAGTCCACCCGAGACGACCGAGAAGGAGGGCGAGGCGAGCGCCGCCACCGTCCCCGACTCGACGTCGCCGAGGCGCGGCCCGCCGGCGACGACGAGGCTGAAGACGGAGGAGATGCGGCCGCGCATCCGGTCCGGGGTCAGCACCTGCATCATCGTCGAGCGGCAGACCGCGCTGACCGAATCGGCGGCCCCGGCGAGGGCGAAGAAGGCGGCCGCGGGCCAGATGTTGTCGACGAAGCCGGCGGCGGCGATGAAGAGCCCCCAGAAGGCGACGGCGACGAGGACGATGCGGCCCAGATAGCGGGCGTGGGACATCCAGCCGGTGGTCAGCGCGGCGACGGTCGAACCCGCGGCGACGGCGGCGTAGAGGAGCCCGGTCCCGGCGGCGCCCGCGTGGTACTCGGTCAGGGCCAGGACCGGGAAGAGGGCCCGCGGCATGCCGAAGGTCATCGCGCTCAGATCCATCACGAAGCCTGCCGTCACCGCCGGCAGCTCGCGCAGGTAGGCGAGGCCGGACTTGATCGAGCGCAGGACCGGCTCGTGGGCCTCGACCGCGGTCGGCGGCTGGGCGGCCATCAGGGCGGCGGCGCCGGCCATCCCGAGACAGCTGAGCGCGTCGACCGTGTAGGGGGTGGTGAGTCCGAAGGCCGCGATCAGGACGCCGCCGAGGCCGGGGCCCGCGACCTGGGTCAGCTGGTAGAGGCCGTAGGTGAGCGAGATCGCCGCGGGCAGGTTCTTCTGCGAGACCGTGTTGGGGACGATCGCCGCGCGCACCACCCGCTCGATCGCCGAGGCCCCCGACATCGCCGCGGCGAGCAGGAAGAGGATCCAGACCGGCGGCGGCCCGGTCGCCGCGGTGACGGCGAGCGCGGCGGCGATCGCGACCAGGGCGAGTTGGCAGAGCAGCAGCAGGTCGCGGCGGTCGAAGCGGTCGGCGAGCGCCCCACCGAAGAGCGAGGCGACCACCAGGGGGACCAGCTCGGCGGCGCCGATCAGCCCGGTGAGGAAGGCCGAGCCGGTGATCACGAACACCTGGTAGGGGAGCGCCACCAGGGTCGCCTGGGTGCCGAGGCCGGTGATCAGCGAGCCGGACGTGAGCAGGCGGAAATCGCGCGACTCGCGCAGGGCCGAGGTGTCGACCGCGATCCGAGAAAGCCACTTCAAGGGGAAGCGAACGTAGCGAACGGGTGGATCGGCCTATTACCTGTCCTAAGATCGGGCCGGTGAAGGCGATCGTCCAGCATCAGCTCGGTGGGCCGGAGGTCCTCCGGCTCGAGGAGATCGAGGCGCCGGAGCCGATCCCGACCGAGGTCCAGGTCCGCGTCCGCGCCGCCGGCGTCAACCCGGTCGACTTCAAGACGCGCATGGGCCGCGGCATGTCGTTCATCCTCGGGCCGCCCCCTTTCACGGTCGGCTGGGACGTCTGCGGCGAGGTCACCGCGGTCGGCGGCGGCGTCACCCGGTTCCAGGTCGGCGACGAGGTCTTCGGCATGCCCTGGTTCCCCCGCGAAGCCGGTGCCTACGCCGAATTCGTGACCGCGCCCTCGCGCCACTTCGAGCACAAGCCGCACGCGCTCTCGGTCGAGGAGGCCGGGGCGCTGCCGCTGGCCGGGCTGACCGCCTGGCAGGTGGTCGTCGACACGCTCCGCGTGCAGGACGGCGACGACGTGTTGATCCACGGCGCGGCCGGCGGCGTGGGGCACGTCGCGGTCCAGATCGCCGCCGCCCGCGGCGCCAACGTGATCGCGACGGCGCGTCGCGAGCAGGCCGACTTCCTCGCCGGGCTCGGTGCCTCGCGGACCTTCGACTATCGCGACGACGACTTCGATTCGCACGTCGCCGAACTCGACTCGGTGATCGACTTCACCGGGGAATACGGGGAGCGCTCGCTGTCGGTGATGCGGCCGGGAGCGACGCTGGTCTCGGTGCCGAGCGGGATCAAACCGGAGCTGCACCAGCTCGCCGAGGAAGGGAAGAAGCGGGCCACCGGGATCCTGGTCGAGCCCGATCCGGTCGGTCTCGCCGGCCTCTGCGACCTGATCGAGCGGGGCAAACTCGAGATCGAGGTCGGCGAGGTCTTCGACCTGGAGCGGGCAGCCGACGCCCACCGCCACGCCGAAGCCAGTCACGGCGCGGGCAAGATCGTCCTGCGGGTGGCATGAGCCGCGCCGCCTCCGACACCGTCGCCCTCGTCACCGGCTCGACCGACGGGCTCGGGCGGGCGCTGGCCGGACGGCTGGCGGCGATGGGGATGACCGTCCATATCCACGGGCGCGACGCGGAGAAGCTCGAGGCGGCGCGGCGGGAGATCGTCGAGGCGACCGGCAACGAGCGCGTCCACGCCCACCTCGCCGACTTCGCCAGGCTCGCCGACGTCAGCGCCCTGGCCGACGAGATCGCCGCCCTCGACGCCCTCCACATCCTGGTCAACAACGCCGGGATGGGCTCCGGCTACCCCGACTCGCGCGAGCGCCAGGAGAGCGCCGACGGGATCGAGCTGCGCTTCGCCGTCAACTACCTGGCGGGCTACGTCCTCACCGAGCGCCTCCTGCCGCTGCTGCGGCGCTCGGCCCCGGCGCGGATCGTGATGGTCGCCTCGCGCGGCCAGGCGGCGATCGATTTCGACGACCCGATGCTGGCGAGCACCTTCTACGAAGGCCGGCGCGCCTACGCGCAGTCGAAGCTCGCCCAGATCACCTACGCGGTCGACCTCGCCGGACGGCTCGGCCCCGACTCCGGGGTGACGATCAACGCCCTCCACCCCTCCACCTACATGCCGACGAAGATCGTGCTCGAGCAGCACGGCGAATCGATCGACAGCCTCGAGCGCGGCCTCGAGGCGACCCTGCGCCTCGCCTTCGCCCCGGAGCTCGAGGGCGTCAGCGGCCGCTACTTCGACCGCGAGGACGAGGTCCGGGCCAACGACGCCGCCTACGACCCCGTGGTCCAGCGGCAGCTGCGCGAGCTGAGCGAGCGCCTCGCGGGCGACGCGCTCGACGGGTCCTGACGCCGCCCTGAGCGGCGCTGAAATTCCTCCCTGGCGAAACCTTTTGTCTGTGGTACTGTCCTGCCAGGGACACGAACATACGTTCGTATGGAGATCGCCTGCGTCATCGATCGTCGTCTGGCGGCTCCTGAGCGCCCGGGCCATTCCGGGGGGCTTCGGCCCGGGCGCCACCCTTTTGACGGGTCCGGGTCTGATCCGGTCGCCGCGGCCGAGCTGACCGAGGCGGTGGCGCGGGCTCTGGAGGGCATCGGCGCCGCGGTCGAGACGGAGCGGGCGGGGGAGGCCTTCTTCGCGGTCGAAGGGCTGCGCGGGCTCTACGGCGGCGAGGTCGGCGGGGTGACGGCGGCGGCGAAGGCCGCGATCGGGGCTCCGGTGCTGATCGGGGTGGCGCCTACCCGGACCGCCGCCTGCGCCGCCGCCGGCCGCGGTGAGCTGGTGGTGCCGCGGGGGCGCCTCGGACGCTTCCTCGCCGGGCTGCCGACCGCGGTCCTGATCGACCGGATCGGCCCGTCGGAGCGTGAGGGCGAGGAGCTGGTCGAGGCGCTCGGGCGGCTCGGGATCGAGACCTTGGGGGCGCTGCGGAAGCTGACCGCCGACCAGATCGCCGACCGCTTCGGGTCCCGCGGCCTGCGCGCCTGGTGGATCGCCCGCGGCGAGGAGGAGCCGTTGCGCCCGCGGGTCCCGCACGAGGAGCTGGTCGAGGAGATCGAACTGCCCGAAGGGGTCGCCGGGAGCCAGCTCGACCGGGCGCTGGAGCTGCTGGTCGACCGGCTGCTGGCGGCACCGGCTCGCAAGGGCCGGACGTTGCTCGGGGTGCGCCTCGAGGCGCGGCTCTGCGGCGGCGGCAGCTGGAGCATCGACCAGGGGCTGGGCCGGCCGAGTGCCGCCGCCGCGATCCTGCGCCGCCTGCTGGTGCCGCGGCTGGAGAATCTGCCGGGGCCGGCGGAAGCGCTGCGGTTGCGGGCGCTCGGCTTCGGGCCGGCCGCCGCCGACCAGCTGGTGATGGAGGTGGGCGGCTCGGAGCCGCGGCGTCGCCGGCTCGGGGCGGCGGTGCGCGAGGTGCGCGCCGCCCAGGGCGCCGACGCGCTGCTCCGGGTCCTCCCCGTCGACGCCGCCTCGCGCGTCCCCGAGCGGCGTGATCTCCTCACTCCCTTCCCGGAGCTCTGATGGGCGCGGTGGGATTGCTTGGGGGAGCGACCTGATGGTCGGGCCACGGCGGCTCAACGAGCCGCGGCCGGTGGCTGTGCGCTCCTCTCCAGAAGGACCGCCGCAGGCGGTTGATGGTGGCGCGGTCGAGACGGTGCGCGAGGAGTGGCTGGTCGAGGACCGCTGGTGGACGCCGACCCCGCTGCGCCGCCACTACTTCGAGCTGGCGCTCGCCGATGGCCGCGCGCTGACCGTCTTCCGCGACGCCGGCGACGGGCGCTGGTTCCGCCAGCGGGCCTGAGGCAGATGTCCGGCTCCCCGCCCTACATCGAGCTGCACGCCCACTCGGCCTTCTCCTTTCTCGACGGCGCCTCGACCCCGCTCGAGCTGGCGGGCGCGGCGGCGGCGCTCGGCTACCCGGCGCTGGCGCTGACCGACCACGACGGCATCTGGGGCTCGATGGAGTTCGCCCACTGCGCCAAGGGCCTCGGCCTGCGCCCGATCACCGGCGCCGAGCTGACCATCCGCCTCGACCCCGGTGTCGATGGGCCGAAAAGCGCTGATATGGAGCGCTTTTCGGCCCATCAACATCTGACCTTGCTGGTGGAGGACGGGGAGGGGTATCGGAATCTTTGCCGGCTGCTGACGGCGGCGCACGCGCATACGCGGGACAACACGGCGCGGGTCGCGGAACCGGCCTGGACGACGCTGGAGGAAGTCGAACGGCACGCGGAGGGGCTCGTCTGCCTGTCGGGGTGCGCGCGGGACGGGGCGCTCGCCGGGGCCTTCGAACGGGGGGACACGGCGCTGGGCGAGAAGCTCGGGCGTCGGCTCCTCGCCGCCTTCGGCCGCGACCGCTTCCGGGTCGAGCTGCAGCGGCCCTACTGGCGCCGCGATCGCTCCCGCAACCGCTGGCTCGCCCTGCTCGCCGAGCGGCTCGGCGCCACCACCGTGGCGACCGGCAACGTCCACGCCCACGCCCGCTCGCGCTCCCACGTCCAGGACGCGCTGGTCGCGATCGGGCTGAACGAGACGCTCGAGTCCTCGGAGCCGCGCCGGCGCGGCAACTCGACCTCGGCCCTTGCCTCCCCGGCGGCGATAGCGGCGCGCTTCGCCGAGCACCCCGAGGCGGTCGCCGAGACCGTCCGCCTCGCCGAGCACCTCGCCTTCGACCTCACCGCCGAGCTCGGGTACCGCTACCCCGGCTCCGAGGACGACCAGGCCGACGGTGAGCTCGCCCGCGTCTGCGCCCACGCCCTCGCCGGGCGCTACGCCGGCGACCCGCGCCGGACCGAAGCCGAGCGCCGGCTCGAGGAGGAGCTGAAGACGATCCGTGGCCTCGGCCTCTCCGGCTTCTTCCTGCTGCATCGCGACATGCTCGAGCTGGCCCGCGAGGTCGCGCTCGAGGTGCGCGGGCCCGGCTCGGCCCGCTCGGTCCTGCCGCCCGGCCGCGGCCGCGGCTCCAGCGTCAGCTCGATCGTCTGCTACCTCACCGGCCTCTCCCACGTCGACCCGGTGAAGGCCGAACTCTTCTCCGGCCGCTTCCTCAACGACGAAACCGCCTCGATGCCGGACATCGATCTCGACTTCCCCCGCGACATCCGCGAGGTGCTGATCCCGCGCGTCCACGAGCGCTATGGCCACCAACACTCGGCGCTGGTCGCCGCCTTCCCCACCTACCGGCCGAAGGGCGCGGTGCGCGACCTCGGCAAGGCGCTCGGGCTGCCGCCGGAGGAGATCGACAAGGTGGCGAAGACGGTCGGCTTCCACGAGTCGGCGATCGAGGTCGAGCGCGACCTGGTGGCGACGCTCGGTCCCGAGCGGGCGGCCGAGCCGCGCTGGCGCGTCCTGCTCGAGCTGGCGCCGGAGATCATGGGCCTCCCCCGCAACGCCTCCCAGCACCCGGGCGGGATGGTGATCTCGACCCGGCCGCTGATCGACGTCTGCCCGGTGGTGCCGGCGGCGATGGAGGGGCGTCAGATCGTCCAGTGGGACAAGGACTCCTGCGGCGACGCGGGCTTCCTCAAGATCGACCTGCTGGGGTTGGGGATGCTCTCGGCGGTCGAGCGCACGGTCGAGGAGCTGGCCCGCAGCCGCGGCGAGCAGCTCGACCTCTCGCGCATCCCGCTCGACGACGAACCGACCTATGAATCGATCCGCGCCGCCGACACCACCGGCGTCTTCCAGATCGAGAGCCGCGCCCAGATGCAGATGCTGCCGCGGACCCAGCCGCGGAACCTCGAGGACCTCACCGTGCAGGTGGCGCTGGTGCGGCCGGGGCCGATCCAGGGCGGCGCCGTCCATCCCTACATCGAGCGGCGCAAGCGCCTGCGCGAGGACCCCACCTACGAGATCCCCTACGAGCACCCGCTGCTGCGCCCGGTGCTGGCGGAGACGCTGGGGACGATCGTCTACCAGGAGCAGGTGATCGAGGTGGCGATGGCGCTGGCGGGCTTCTCCTCCTCGGAGGCCGAGGGGCTGCGCCGGGCGATGAGCAAGAAGCGCTCCCTGCAGGCGATCGAGGAGCACCACGAGCACTTCGTCGCCGGCGCGGGCGAGCGCGGGGTCGCGCCGGAGATCGCGGAGCGGGTCTGGCAGCAGATCCAGGGCTTCTCCGGCTTCGGCTTCCCGAAGGCGCACTCGGCCGCTTTCGGCCTGCTCGCCTACCAGTCGGCCTGGCTGCGGGTCCATCGCGGGCCGGAGTTCCTCTGCTCGCTCCTGAACGAGCAGCCGATGGGCTTCTACCCGCCCGACTCGCTGGTCCACGAGGCGCAGCGGCGGGGGATCCGAATCGCGCCGCCCGACGCCAACCGCAGCGCCGTCCTCTGCCAGGTCGAATCACCGCGCCAGGACCCGGAGCTACGCGGTGGCCTGCAGGTGCGGATCGGGCTCGGTTACGTGAAGGGGGTGCGCAAGGAGGAGATGGAGGCGCTCGCCGTCGAGCGCGGGCGCGGCGGGCCCTATCGCGGGATCGCCGAACTCGCCTCACGCTCGGGGGCGGGGCTGCCGAGCCTCGAAAAGCTGGCCTGGGCGGGGGCACTCGACGGCATCCCGGCCGACGGGGACGGCGAGCGACGGGGGGCGCTCTGGCGGGTCGGGGTGACCGGGGCCGGGCGCTCGACCGCGGGCGGGACCCAGCTGGCATTGCCGATCGAGCCGCCATGGCCACCGGAGCTGGAGCCGCTGGGCGAGTGGGGCAAGCTGATCGCCGACTACCGAAGCACCGGGCTCACCCTGGGGCGGCACCCGCTGGAGATGCTGCGGCCGGGGCTCGACCGGAGGATCCTGCGCTCGTCGGACCTGGCGAAGACCAGCGACGGGGCGGTCGTCGAGGTGGCCGGGATGGTGGTCGCGCGCCAACGGCCGGAGACGGCGAAGGGGATCGTCTTCATGCTGCTCGAGGACGAGCGCGGGACCGTCAACCTGATCGTGCCGCCGCCGGTCTACGACCGCCACCGGGTGCTGGTCCGCTCGGCGCCGCTGCTGCGGGCGAAGGGGAAGCTGGAGCGGCGCGAGGGGACGATCAACGTGGTGGTGACCCACGTCGCCGCGCTGGAACGCGCGGAGAAACCAAAGCCGCGCCTGCGAGAGCGCCGACGGCTGGCGGTCGCCGAGCTGCGCGAGGTCGCGCCGGCGGGGCACATGTTCGGGCGGCGGTAGGGGGTTTGGGGTGGGGAGGTTCGGGCCGTGGGCGGCTGGCGCCCGGAATTGTGGACGCGGCCGGGGGTTCGAGGAGTGGTGGAAGGGTCGCGGGAGGGTTGAGGGATCCGTGACGGAAGTGGACGTCGTGAGAAAGCTGCCGAGAAGGTGATTCTTCCTCCCGGATTCTGACGACGTTACGAACCCGTGACCCGGGTTTGACCCCCCTATAGAGGGTCAAAAGTCGACAGCGCGTTTTCGACCCTCTTTTCAGGCCTTCAGAGGGCCGAAAGTTGTGACGTCCTCGGCGACTTCCTCAAGGACCTGACGTCTTCGTCGCTTCTCTCCTGAAGACCCATGACGGAAGTGCGGACTTCGTCACGACCTGTGCCGTCTTCTCGACGAACCCCTGACGCCCAGGACACATCTCGGACGGCCGCGACGGCCGCGAATCGCGGCCGTCCTCCCCCACCTCCCAGTCCTCAAGCGCGGGCGATCTGCGCCGCCTCGTCGTTGCCGACGTAGGGGGCGAGGGTGAACTCGACCAGATCCGGGAGCAACGACTCGAGCTCGTCGGTCTGGCCGGCGACGATGCGACGGGCGACCAGCGAGACCATGCCGCCGACGAGGGCTTCCTCGGTCGAGTCGGAGAGCCGGTCGAGGACGGCCTTCGACCGGCCCTTGCGGCCCTCCTCGAGATAGGGCAGGAGGGTTTGCACGCCGGCGTCGTAGCGCTCGACCACCACCGGGCCGGCGACCAGCGCCTCGACCATCGCCAGCCGCGCCAGGTTCGGCTCGGCGGCGAGGAAGCTGAGCATCGCGGCGATCCCGGCGCGGATCCCGTCGGCCCACTCGTCCTCGGCCTGGTAGGCCGCCTCGACGCGCTCGCGCAGCTGCTCGATGACCATGTCGAAGGCGGCGACGAAGCACTCGTCCTTGCCCTCGAAGTGCTCGTAGAAGGTGCGCCGGGAGACCGCCGCGTGGCGGGTGATGTCGGCGATCGTGGTGCCGCCGTAGCCTTTTTCGGCGACCGCCTCGGCGAGACCGGCGATCAGCCGCTCACGCTGATTGTGGATAACGAAGTCACGCGGCAGACCATGGCGGCCGGGAGGAAGGCGCGACAGCTCCGGTGGATACTCGGCAGGAGCGTCGGCTGGATCGTAGGACACGGCGCGAAGATACCTGTCAGGGCCTAAAGCCGGGCGGTGGCCCGTTGGGCCGACTCGGCACCGATGTAGGGCGTCAGGGCGAAGTCGACCAGGTCGGGGAGCAGCGACTCGATCCGCTCGGCCTCGCCGAGCACGATGCGGCGGTAGATGACCCAGAAGATGCCGCCGACGATCGTCTCCTCGAGTGTGTCGGGGAGATCGTCGCCGTGGTCGGAGTACTCGCGGCCTTTGCGCAGCAACGGGATGAAGGCCTGAAGCGACTGCTCGTAGCGCTCCTGCGCGGCCTCACCGGCGGAGAGCGCCTCGACGATGCAGGTGCGAGCCAGGGCGGGCTCGTCGGAGACGTATCTGAGGAAGGCGCCGAGCCCGGCGACGGTGCGGGCCTCCCAACCATCGGCCTTCGCCGCGGCGTCGACGACCCGCTGCAACGATTCCTCGACGGCGAAGTCCTGGGTCGCGAGGAAGCAGTCTTCCTTCGAGGAGAAGTTGTCGTAGAAGGTGTTGCGGGCGATGCCGGCACGACGGACGATGTCGGCGACGGTGACCGCGCGATAGCCGCGGGCCATCGTCTCCTCGGCGAGGGCGGCGACGATCCGGGCGCGCTGGTGGCGCGCGATGAACTCGCGGGAAAGACGCTGGCGGCCGGGGGGCGGTCGCATCGAGGTACGTTGAGCCACGAACGGCACGGTACCGGAACTGAGGTTGGTTCAACTTGGGGAAGGTTGAGTGCAGGAAACAGGTACTCCGGTGGAATCACACCTGCTTATCGGGCCCGGTCGCGGAGTCCGGGCCGGGGACGGCAGGAGCTCCATGGCGCCCCTCCCCGGCGGCGAATCTAGCGGCTCCGCGGGCGGCGACCGCGAGGGTCTCGCGGCCGAGTCGGTGCTCCAGGTCGAGCCCCGCGGCGAACGGCATCCCGATCCCCTCGATCGCGGCGCGGCGGTCGGCAAGCATCGTCTCCTGCGGGAAGCCGGCCAGCTGCTCGGCGAGCGCGAGCGCCCGCTCGACGTGCTCGCCCGGGGCGGTCACCGCGGTGAGGAGGCCGATCCGCTCCGCCTCGGCGGCGTCGACGGGGCGGCCGGTGAGGATCAGGTCGAGCGCCCGACCCAGCCCGACGATGCGCGGCAGCCGCTGGGTTCCCCCGTCGATCAGCGGCACTCCCCAGCGCCGCTCGAAGAGGCCGAAGGTCGAGGTGGGCGTCGCCAGTCGCAGGTCACACCAGAGCGCCAGCTCGACCCCACCCGCCAGACACCAGCCGTCGATCGCGGCGATCGTCGGCTTCGAGGCGGCGAGCCGACTGAAGCCCATCGGCCCGGCCGGGTTCTCGACCTCGAGGTCGAGCGCCTTCAGATCGGCCCCGGCGCAGAACGCCTCTCCCCCGGCGCCGGTGAGGACCAGGGCGCGGGCGCCGTCGTCGGCCTCGAAGCTTTCGAAACCCTCGCGCAGGGCGCGGGCGGTCGCGGCGTCGACGGCGTTGCGGCGCTCGGGCCGGTCGATCGTCAGCAGCGCCGCGGCACCGACACGTTCGTAGCGCACCTCCCCCATGGCGGGAATGGTCCCATAGGTGCGGGATCGGGCGGGCTAGTCGACGGCACGGAAACGCGGGGAATGCCGAAGACGCCCGGCTCCCGCGCTCATACCGCGCCCCGGTCGCCGGTCGCGGAGGGGGCAGGATCCCCACGACCACCGGGAAAGCTAGGAGCCGGCTCGGACGATGCCGCCCGTCTCGGCTCGGGCGACCCCGTACGCGGCCGGCTCCCGGCCAACCGAAAAAACGACCGGGGGTGACGCTCGTTGCCTGCCGCACCGCGTAGCCTTCGCGATCAGAAGCTCGTCTGCGCCACCTTCGAGACCCATCCCCCCTTGGCTTCCGGGGGGACCGGGTCTCTCCCGGTCGCAGGAGCAAGGTACGCCTCCTCAATACTGAGGCGCAAGGGGTCCAAAACCTTCCATTCCGCAAACTGCGCGGTTAGGCTGCGCGCTGGATGAACGGGACCGAGGCCTCCGCGCGGCGGGCGCGACGCAATGTGGTCCTGACCGCGGCGATCGCCGGGCTCGGCGGCCTCCTCTTCGGCTACGACACCGGCGTCATCGCCAGCGCCCTGCTCTTCATCAAGCGGGACTTCGACCTCGGCAGCTTCGCCCAGGGACTGGTCGTCGCCGCGGTGCCGATCGGGGCGGTCGGCGGGGCGGCGATCGCCGGGCCCGCCGCCGACAACTATGGCCGTCGGCTGATGATCCTGCTCTCGGCGCTCGTCTTCACCGTCGGTGCCCTGGCGAGCGCCGCCGCTCCCGGGCTGGGCGTGCTCGTCGTCGCCCGCGTGGTGATCGGCGTCGCGATCGGGCTCGCCTCGGCCGCCGCCCCGGTCTACATCTCCGAGGTGGCGCCGGCGGAGAGCCGCGGCAGGCTGGTCAGCTTCTTCCAGCTGGCGGTGACGATCGGGATCCTCGTCGCCTACCTGGTCGGCCTCGCCTTCGACGGGATCGAAGGCTGGCGCTGGATGCTCGGGCTCGGCTGTGTGCCGGCGCTGGGGCTCGCCTTCGGCATGCTGCGGATGCCGCAGAGCCCGCGCTGGCTGGTGATGAAGGGCGACGACTACGCGGCGCGGGCGGTGCTGGCGAAGATCCGCGTCGACGACCCCGACACGATCGACCGTGAGCTGGAGGAGATCGAGGAGTCGGTGCACACCGACGCCAAGCCGGGCGCCTGGTCGGACCTCTTGCAGCCGGCGGTGAAGGCGGCCCTGGTGGTCGGCATCGGGTTGGCGATCCTGCAGCAGGTGACCGGGATCAACACGGTCATCTACTACGCGCCGACGATCATCGAATTCACCGGCGTCAACTCCTCGGCGGGCTCGATCCTGGCCGCGGTCGGGGTCGGGGTGATCAACGTCGGGATGACGATCGTCGCGATCCGCCTGCTCGACAAGGCCGGCCGGCGCACCCTGCTGATGATCGGCGTCTCGGGGATGGTGATCTCGCTGGTCGCGCTCGGCGGGGCGTTCGTCGGCGGTGGCGGCTCGACCCTCGCCTCGGTCGTCGCGATCCTCAGCCTGATGGGCTTCGTCGCCTCCTTCGCGATCAGCCTCGGGCCGATCTTCTGGCTGCTGAACGCGGAGATCTACCCGCTCGGGGTGCGCTCCAAGGCCGCCGGGCTGGGGACGATGGCGAACTGGACCTTCAACTTCATCGTCTCGCTGACCTTCCTGCTGCTGATCGAAGCGCTGGGCCGGGCGGGGGCATTCTGGTTCTACGCCGCAATCGGCGTCCTCACCCTCTGGTTCTGCTGGAAGTACGTGCCGGAGACGAAGGGCAAGCGCCTCGAGGAGATCGAGGAACTGTTCGAAGAGCGGGCGGGAGCGAAGGCGGCGGCGACCCCAGCGGGCCCGGCCGAGCCGGTGGCCTGAGCGCTCCTCGGTACCCTTCGTCGATGCGCGTCGACGAGATCATCGCCAACAACCGGCCGACCTTCTCGGTCGAGTTCTCCCCGCCCCGCACGCCGGAGGGAGAGAAGAACCTGTTCGAGACCGCGCGGCAGCTGCGCGACCTGGAGCCCGACTTCGTCTCGGTCACCTACGGCGCCGGCGGCTCGACCCGCGACGGCACGGTGGAGATCACCCGGGTGCTGAAGGACGAGCTCGGCTACGAGACGATGGCCCACCTCAGCTGTGTCGGCGAGACCACCGAGGGCCTCTCGGCGACGCTCGACAAGATCGCCGCGGCGGGGATCGAGAACATCTTCGCGCTGCGCGGCGACCCGCCCCGCGGGGAGGGCGATTTCGTCCAGCCCGAGGGCGGGCTCGGCAATGCCGCCGAGCTGATCAGCTTCATCAGCGAAGGTCCCTGGGACCTCGCCCTGGGCGGCGCCTGCTTCCCCGAGGTCCACCCGGAGGCGACCGACCTGGCGACCGACCTGGCCTACCTGAAGCAGAAGGTCGACGCCGGGGCCTCGTTCCTCACCACCCAGCTCTTCTTCGACAACCAGGTCTACTTCGACTTCGTCGCCGCGGCGCGGGCGATCGGGATCGAGGTGCCGATCATGGCCGGGGTGATCCCGGTCGGCAGCTTCGCCCAGACGAAGCGGATCTGCGAGCTCTGCGAAGCCTCGATCCCCCAGGCACTCGAAGCGGCGTTCCTGGCCGCCGGAGACGATCCGGAGCGGGAGTTCGAGCTCGGCGTCGCCTACGCCGCCCAGCAGTGCTCGGAGCTCTTGATCGCGGGCGCGCCGGGGATCCACTTCTACGCCCTGAACCGGGCGCCGGCGACGCGTGCCGTGCTCGGCGCGCTGAAGGCGTCGAAACCGTGGGAGCGAACCCGCGGCGACGCGGCGACGCTCGCCGGCCGGATCGGCTAGCGCGCGTCGCTCAGGCGGGAGCGCGGTAGGCGGGGAAGAACCCGCCGGCGGCCCCGTCACCCGAGAGCTCCTCGTAGCGCTGCGGATCGCCGACGATCTCCGAGGTGCGCCAGGCGAGGGTCCGGTTGGCGAAGCCGCGCTTGAACCCCTCCAGCGCATCGCCGCGCGAGAGGCCGCCGCCGAGGTTGAGCGGCAGCTCGAGCTCGACCGAGAGCTCGACCAGCCGGGTGACCACGTTCTTCATCGGCGAGTCGCCGAGGTGCGCGTCGGCGCTGCCGCTGAGGTAGTAGTGGAGGTAGCCGTCGCTGACCGCGGCGATCGAGGCGGCGGCGGGCACACCCTCCGGGTCGCAGGCGATCGCCATCCAGGTGCGATCGGAAGGGAGCAGGCGGTCGAAGTACTCGGCGGCGAAGAAGTAGTGGCCCGCCGCGCCGGTGCGGCGCATCGTCTGTTCGTAGAGATCGAGGAAGGCGGCGCGCTGGTCGGCCTTGGTCTCGGCTCCGGCGATCAGCTCGACGGTGTAGCCCTCCTCTTCGTTGCGGCGGACCTGGCGGCGGTCGGTGGGGCGGCTCTTCTTCTTCAGCTTCGGGTCGGCGATCTGGACGATGTTGCGTTTGGTCGAGCCGGCGAAGGGGACGAGGTCGAGGCGGTGGCGGATGAACAACGAGACCAGCCCGGTGCGCTGGAAGTCGATCGCCGCCGGATCGAGCGGCGGCACACCCTCCATCCCCGGCGCCGTCCCGATCACGGTGAAGCCCGGGTAGCCGTAGGGGGAGATCGCGTCACGATCGGGACCGCCCTCGATCGGGCGCACTTTCAGCGGCGCGAGCAGCTCGGCGTCGTCGGTCTCGATCCGCAGCGTGTGGGTGGCGCCCTCGGCCTCGAGGAAGTGGGCGCCGCGGAAGAACTCGGCCGGGTGGCCGCCGACGTCGCCGCCGGCCGAGGCGCCACCGTCCTCGATCAGCTGGGCGAAGGGCCTGCTCACCCGAACAGGTCCGCGGTGGCGGCGCGGAACTCGTCGGGCAGGACTCCCCAGACCTCGCAGTCGTCGGCCGGCTCGCCCTCGCGGGCGAGGTGCGCGCGCATCGTCCCCTCATGCTTCCAGCCCTGACTGGCGACGGTCTTCTTGGCGATCTCGTTGCGGGCCGGGATGCGCCCGTAGACGCGGTGGGCGCCGAACTCGTCGAAGGCCTTCTTGATCGTCAGCGCCTCGGCCCGCCGGCCGACGCCCTTGCCGCGGACGTCGTCGCCGATCAGGGCGCCGAGCTCCGGCGCGGTCTGGCGGAAGAGGCCGTAGAGGGCGGTGAAGCCGACCGGCTCCGCGTAGCCCTCGACCACGATCGCGTACTTGCGGTCCTCGCCGGAGTCGTCCATCGCCCGCTCCGTCCATCCTTCGGCCTGCTCGAGCGAGAAGCTGCCCCGCTGCTCCATCAGCGAGGCGGTCGCCTCCGGGTTGTTGAACCAGCGGTGCACCGCCGGCGCGTCCCCGGCCTCGAAGCGCCGCAGACTGACTTCTGGTCGATCGCTCACGCCGCAACCCTATCCACCATGTTGATGGGCCGAAAACTTGCCATATAGGCAAGTTTTCGGCCCATCAACATCAGTCCGGGGCGAGGCCTTGGCCGGTGAGGACCAGGCCGATCGTCTTGGCGAGGATGCGGAGGTCGAGCCAGGCGCTGCGGTGTTCGGCGTACCAGGCGTCGAGCTCGACCCGCTCCTCCCAGGGGATGCCCGCGCGGCCTTGCACCTGGGCCCAGCCGGTGATCCCGGGGAGGACGGCGAAGCGGGCGTGGCCGGCGATCGAGAAGTGCTCGACGTGGGCGGCGAGAGTCGGTCGCGGACCGACGATCGCCATCTCGCCGCGCAGGACGTTTACCAGGTTGGGGATCTCGTCGAGCGAGGTGCGGCGAAGGAAGCGGCCCGAGCGGGTCACCCGCGGGTCGTCGCGGAGGACGGCGGTGCCGACCCCGACC
>Ga0134125_10000606_pt1 | contig 47556 bp, 41 predicted proteins | sample KB31751_FD_96464 | JGI IMG/M metagenome (GOLD analysis project Ga0134125, IMG submission 96464) | Terrestrial soil microbial communities with excess Nitrogen fertilizer from Kellogg Biological Station, Michigan, USA - KB3-175-1 | ecosystem: Environmental > Terrestrial > Soil > Unclassified ...
CAGAGCCGGTCCCAAAGAAGTATTGTGAATGGCAATGATGGCTTTTAAGCCAACCGAAGGATCGTGACAAAAAATCACCTGCTCGTGTTCACCTTGCTTTGAAATCATCTCGAATGGGCCGCCCATGTTTTATCTCCTTGGGTGTCGCCACCCGTCAATTTGAGAGGGCCCGAGTATTTGCTTTGAGGCTTAGAAAAGCAAGGAAGATTGCAGCACAAAATATCGTGATCAATGGCGATTTGGTGCCGGCATCTGCTAAATTTTTGTGCAAAAGTTCATTTTATGGAGTCGACTTATGGTGCCGACGGATAAACAGTGATCGAGCCATTCGCGCCGCCAGTGATTGTCACTGTTGAAGCTGCTGGCAAAGGTATTCCCGTCGTCATAATTCCAATGGTGCCGCTGTAAGCGGAGACTGGAATAGAGAAACCGGTGGCTGGATTTTGCGTGCTGCAGTGATCAACAATGGCCAATCCGGCTGGAACTGTGATTGTGAAGTTCATGAGGCTTGCCGTTGTTGCCGTGGTCCCTGCGGCATCCTGAAGAAAAAGCGAGACATCCGTGCACTGCTGAGGTGACAGATAAATCGTTGGAGATGTTAGAGATGTCGGTGTGCTGGCCGCTTTGACACTATAGCTGATGGATGGCGAACTCGGAGTCGCAAGGGGACTGTCCATGAGACTTAAAGTCGGAGTTCCCGTCTCAACATTAGATCCTTTCGCATACACGGTTCCAGAAGTCGCACCGGCTGGAATCATCATCATCATACTGGCTGATGTTGTACAAGCGGGGTCGGAGTAAAAACTCAGATATATGCCGGTCGAAGAGATGCTAATATTTTGCGCGGCTGGGTTGTAGACATTGTATGAGCCCGCCGCAGTCAAATTGGCAGTCAATACATGGCACTGCCCTACGCCCATGTTCGAGTTGTCAAAACTCGCCATCAAACCATCAGCAAGTTGAGGAGTTCCATATTTAAGGAGACTGCTGTCGATAAAAACTCCGGCTGGATAAATTTTGCCGGCCAGTGAGGTGCAGAGAACTCCGCTGACTCCGGTGGCTTTGTCGGAGGCAGAAATATTGGTTGGGAGGGAGAACGCCCCTGGTGTCGGAACACTTGCTGATCCGGCGAGAACATAACCTAAGTTGCCTGCTGAAATTAAATTACAGTCTGGGGAATCAATTCGCAAATTATCAGAGGCCACGCGTTTGTAAACTTGAACAGAGTCAATCACGCTGGTTGTGCCCGGCAATAATTGTCCTGAAATTGTGGTGCTGGCGTTTGAGGGTGGAGTGATCGCAAAATCAAAATTTCCCGGCATGGAAGTAAATGGAACTCGAAACCCCGCGGCTCCGTCATTGCCATTGCCGTCAATGAACATCGTCGAAACCGGAAGGTCATTGGTATAAAGAGCGCTTGGAGAAATACTGGTGCAGCTTCCTGTCCCGTTGGCGACTCCTCCAGCCATTGTGATGGTGGACATCGGGCTTGAGATGTTAGCAAGGGCTGTGGCGGCGGGCATCGCACCAGCAGTCACGGTGAGAAGAGGTTGGCCACTGGCGACACCCGTCGAAGTAAATACTTTTAATTTTTGGATGCCAGGAGTTTGATCAACGCAAACGGCCTTTGAACTAATGGCGGCAGCCGTTGCGGTGGCTGGTGAATTGGCAAAATATCCCCAAACAAACATCGCAGCGTCATTGGGATTGTAGCTCATCACTCCATTGTTGTTTTGCTGACGAAGACTGACCGGAACGCCAGCCATCGCCACAGAGTTTGATGGAGGATTGCTTCCAATCAAGGACTCCATGCTCACAGGTCCGCCCCACAGAACATCGCCGGTGTCAGGGACCTGATAAGTCAAAGCAATGCCCGAGAGAACCATGATATGGAACCAACCATTGACGATGCGATCATGATCCACCAGCATTTTTTGTTTTCCATTTCCTGGATCAAAAAGCACATTCACTCGACCGGTGGGGCCGCCCGTACTTGAGGTGAAATATCGCCCCATCACTCGGCCATTCAGCACGGTTCCGCTGGCAACAGAAGTGACGGTGATTGCTGCGGACTCAACGGAAGAACTCAAAGTTTGAGTCACGTCGCCATAATAAACACTCATCGCACTGGTGGTCGAATTTTGATAAACCGCGATCACTTGAATCAGTCGGTTCTGTCCTTGCGGAACACTCACATCAAAAGTGGCTGGAGGAGTGTTTGCGGTGGCACACCCATTACAAGAATCCCAAATAGAGACGATCGGTGTTGGCATGTCTAAAGCTGTCACGTTGATAACGACATGACTTAAAATTTGACCTGCCGTTGGGTCAGTGGCGCTAGTGGTGGAGTTCATCATGTGCTGGCTCAATGATTGAGGAATCGCAATCTGAGTGGTTGAGATATTTGATGTGGCCCGCGTGCATGACGTCGTTATTGCCACAAAAATGGTGGCAAAGGAGATGAGGCTGATCAATGACGTCTTAGAAAGACTGGCTTGAGGGCGCATGTAGAACTCTTCGGACTCAATTTTCAGAAGCTTGATGCTTTCAAAAAAAATGAGCCAGATGTCTCCATCTGGCTCATTGGTGGTTTTCATTTTGAAACAATAAAGTTAAATTCTGCTTGGAAACTATCTTCCCGCTTGATCAAATTCTTGGGATAGGCGGTGCATTTGCTCATGCTCATTGGGATAGATGCTGCGATCGGTTTTGTCGGTCAAAACGGGTTTGCTTGAGCTCACCGCGATCTGCTCTGCCGTATCGCCAAGGACTTCTTTGCGATCAATTTTTAAAGGAGCTTTTTTTAGCTTATAATCAATGCCCGCTTCGTTTTGTAACTTGTGGCGAAGCTCTTTTTCCTGCTTTTGATTCTCATTGATAATGTCATTGAACTGGCTTGAATCAAATCGTGAGATTCCGGCCCAGGCCAGAGACGTGATTAATTGAGAAATTACCAGGACTGTCATCAATACTTTTTTCATAACTTCCTCCGAGTCAGAACCACCTTTGGTTCCCTCTGCCCTCTTCATAGAGCAAACTTGCTGCCAACTGGGGCAGGCTTCCAACTCAAAAGAATATGAAATGAGGTCACTTTTTAAAGCCTGTGTCGAGCGCCGCCTCATCAGCTGTCAAAGTCTTGGACAGGATCATTGAAACGCTTTAAAGTTATCTGCGATGGCACTACAGACTCTTTTCCCTAGTTTGGTATCGACAACGTGGCTTGAAAAAAACGCTCGAGCACGACACAGGCGCAACGCCGAGCTTGTGCAGGAATGTTATCAAATTGAGACATCCGATCTTGCGGGTCAAAAGTGGTCCCAAAAAAACTATATGGGAGGATTCACCTCTTATGCCAGCATCTCGCATCTGGATCAGTTCTCGAGCAGTTTTTTAGAAATAAAAAATAGGATCGATCCATTGGCGAAACAATTTGCCAAAGATTTAGAGATGGATCTCAAAGGTCGAAAATTGGTGATGACCAGTTTTTGGCTGAACATCATGCCCAAAGGTGTGGTGCACACCATGCATATTCATCCTCTCTCAACTCTCAGCGGAACCTATTACATTCAAACTCCAAAAAACAGCAGTGCTTTGAAATTTGAAGATCCAAGGCTGGTGAATTTTATGGCGTCACCTCCGCGCAAAGCCAAAGCCCGCGCTGAAAATCAAAGATTTATTTCGCTGACGCCGGAAGCGGGCCAAGTGATTTTATTTGAAAGTTGGATGCGCCACGAGGTTCCACCCAACCCGTCATCTCAAGATCGTATCAGCGCGAGTTTTAATTATGACTGGGTCTGAGGCCGTGATTGAAGTTCAAAATCTCACGCAAGCCTATCCCTTAGGAAAAGGGCGCACGAAAACTGTTTTTAAAAACGTCACTCTCAAAATTGAGCCCGGCGAGTTCGTCGCTTTTTTGGGACCCAGCGGATGTGGCAAGTCAACGATGCTGCGGCTGATCAGTCAGTTAGAATTACCCACGGCAGGAAAAATTCATCTGGGCCTAGCCCGTTCTTCGATCGTTTTTCAAGAGCCGAGATTGCTTCCTTGGCAAACGGTGAAAGAAAATGTGCTGTTGCCATCTCAGCTTGGAAAAAACTCTTCATCGAATCAAGTTATCACTAAGGCGGATCAGTTGCTCAAACAATTAGGTCTTACTGAATTCTCCGAACAATTTCCACAGGCCTTGAGCGGCGGCATGAAAATGCGCACGGCTTTAGCCAGAGCCTTGCTTTTAAGTCCTGAGCTTTTGCTACTGGATGAGCCACTGGCGGCGCTGGACGAGCAAACTCGGGCGCGTTTGCAAATGGAGCTGCGCGGACTTTATGAGCAGTCAAAAAACACGACGTTTGTGTTTGTCACGCACTCGATCCGCGAGGCTTGTTTTTTGGCTCAGCGGATTTTTATTTTTAATCCTCGTGGAGAGCAACCTGAAGTTGTGGAGGTCAAACTTCCAAAAGAACGCACTACCCAAGCTTATGATCTTCGCGAAACTCAAGCCTTCTTTGACGAAACCAAACGTCTCACGGCCCTCTTTCATCAGGCGGTGAAGGAATGAATTTTCGTTTTTGGCCCTCGCTGGTGGCGTTGATTTTTTTTCTTGGAATTTGGCAATTGATTGTTCAAGCAGGAATAATTCCGTCTTATTTGTTGCCTTCGCCAGCACAGATTTCTTCAACTTTTTTGGATCTGCGCGCGGATTTCTTCTCCCAATTTTTAAGCACCATGGCTTCGACTCTTTGGGGTCTTGGCTTGAGCATTCTCGGGGGTTTGCTCACAGCTTTGCTTTTTTCAAGCTCCAGACTTTTGAAAGAGGCTTTGCTGCCATTTGCTCTTTTTTTTCAGACCGTTCCGATTGTTGCCATCGCGCCATTGATGGTGATTTGGTTTGGTTTTGGTGCTCCCACTGTACGGGCGTCGGCTTTGATTGTTTCATTTTTTCCGGTGCTGGCCAATGCGTTGGTGGGACTTGATCTTGTCGATCCACAGCGGTTGGAACTTTTTCGCGCTTACAAAGCAACACCTTGGCAAATTCTTTGGAAATTGCGAGTGCCAGGAAGTCTTGCGTCTTTGCTTCCAGGATTTCGAGTGGCCGCAGGGCTTGCTGTGATCGGAGCGATTGTCGGCGAATTTGTCGGTGGCGGCGGTCTTGGCGGAATGATTGATTCGGCAAGAACACAACAGCGCCCCGATATTGTTTTTGCCGCAGTGATTATGTCATCGCTTTTGGGTCTTATTCTGGTTGGAGTGATTCATCTGATCACGATTTTACTTCTTCGGTATCGTCCGTTTTTTCATCTCCACTCTTTTCAACAAGGATCTAACAATCTATGAGAGCATTTTGCTATAGCCTTATCAGCCTCTTATTTCTTTTAGCGCCCCACTCGTGGGCGGCAGATTCAGAGTTGAAGCTAGCCCTGAACTGGAAAGCGGAACCTCAGTTTGGTGGTTTTTACGCTGCCGATTCGCATTTTCAAAAACTGGGATTAAAAGTCAAAGTTCTTGAGGGGGGTTCTGGAACTCCGACGATTCAAATGCTGGCCGCAGGGCAAGTGGATTATGCTGTGGTCTCAGCCGATGAAGCCATTGTTGCTGTTGATCGCGGAGCCAGTGATGTGGTCGCAATCTTTGCCACCTATCAAACGAATCCAGCGGGGATCATGACTCACGCCGAGCGAAATTTTAAATCTTTGAAAGACGTTTTGCAAAGTCCTGGAATGCTTTTGTGGCAGGAAGGACTTCCCTACGCTGTGTACTTAAAGAAAAAATATGCTCCACTGAAAGTCACAACCGCACCCGATGCGGGTGGCATCGGACTTTTTCTGAGGGATCAGAAAATCTCACAGCAATGTTTTGTCACTTCAGAGCCGTTGGCTGCTGAAAAAGCGCATGTGAAAGTAAAAACTTTTTTAGTTTCTGAGTCTGGTTACAATCCGTACACGACAGTGCTGGTGACCAAGCGTTCGCGCTTTGAAAAAAATCCCGATGAAGTCATCAAGGTCGTCAATGCCGTTCGTGCGGGTTGGGGTGATTATCTCAGAGACCCATCGGTGACAAATAGTCAGATGATGAAGCTCAATCCCGCGATGGATAAAGAGACTTTTGCTCAAAGTGCCAAAGCTCAGGTGGACCTCATTGAAACGGCAGAGACTCGAAAACATGTCCTTGGTGTGATGACTGCCGAGCGCTGGAAGACTTTGTCCGAGCAGCTTTTTGAAATGAAGTTGACCAAAAAGAAAATCAATACCGAAGGCCTTTTTCAGAATTTATAACCAAAATTTATGATCAAAATTTATTATTACATCAAATTATTTTGGGCCATGTTTGAAATGTCTCGCAATCCTGAAAACACCAATCAAGTTTTCGTTATGGCAGACTCTTTGTACGCGTTGGGACTTTCAAATCAGATGTGCACCAAAATCATGCAAGATGAAAAATCTCGTCAGTTGGTCAAATCGCGCTATCGCTTGAAGCCGATTCATTTGCTGGAGCTTCAAAAATTACCCGTAGGAACTTTAGGGCGAACTTACGCTGACCACATGATCTCAAATGGCCTGAGCCCTGACTTTTTTCCGACTCGTCAGTTGGTCAATGATGTGAATTATATGATCATGCGAAATCGTGAGACTCATGATCTCTGGCATGTGATTTCGGGATTTGATACCTCTCGAGTGGGCGAAATTGGACTGCAGGGATTTATGATGGCACAAATTCAGGCACCACTGACTTCTTTGTTGGTGGGAGGAAGCTTGATTCGTGCGGGGCTCATGGCTCCGACTCAGCTTTTGCCACTTTGGAAAGTGATCTCTGGCGGCTATCAAATGGGGCTTGAAGCAAAACCAATCTATGCTCTGGATTGGGAGGCTCATTGGGCTACACCTTTGAATGATTTGAGAAATATCTACGGGGTTAAAGCTTGGAAAATGGACTGATTTTGCCAGTGATTTGACTCTACCAGTGAGAAGAGTTAAATCCTCCCGCCTATGCGTATTAATCTCTTAGAAATTTCTGAAGAAGGTAAGCTTTTCATCTGTAATCGAAATACCGGTGATTTGAATGACTCACTCAAAGACCTGATTGGGACGACTCCTTATCAATCGGAGTTTTATATTCGTCCCCTCAGTTCCGGGGCTTTTGAACTCAAAGGTTTTATCAAAACCGAAATGGCCGAGCTTTGTTCGCGCTGTGGACTTGATTTTAAAATGAAGATCGATCAAGAGTTCACCGAGATGTTGATGCCGGATCTGGGACAACCCAGAGATGCTAAGTATGCGAAAGCCAACCATGTTTCTGATATGGAAAAAGGTGGGCCTTCGGTTTATGAGTACTCAGGCCATCATTTTGATGCTGGCGAGTACATGCATGAAGCCATTGCGATTTCCGAGCCTTTGACTCCCTGCCCGCCTCGAACGGCCCAAGGGGATTGTTCTGTTTGCTTAAAACCTGTGGATGATAAGCCGTTTAGTTACGAAGACCCGGGTTTTGAAAAGCCGGTATCACCATTCACAGCGCTTAAAAATGTGAAAATCCAATAAGACCTTGATTTCTGGGGCCGCGTTTGATTAATTCATCACCTTATAATTATAATTAATCGCGCACCTGTGGTGCGACTTAAAGAGGTAATGTATGCCAACTCCAAAGAAGAAGACGTCGCGTTCACGTCGTAACATGAGAAGAAGCCATGACGGTTTGGACGCTCCTGCCATTGCGATTGACAAAAAAACCAAAGAGCTTGTTCGCCCTCACCGCGCGATGAAGTCTGCTGATGGTGCTTACTATTATAAAGGTAAACAAATCAGCGCAGCGAAAAATGCTTAAAGTTTTCCTATGAAAACTTATCGTTCACGGGTGGCAGGCACAGGTTCTTATCTGCCACCTGATCTGATCACAAATGCAGATCTCGAAAAGTTGGTCGACACCAATGACCAATGGATTCGTGAGCGAACAGGTATCAATCACCGCCACAAAGCGGCGGCCGATCAAGCCACTTCCGACATTGCCTATGAAGCTTCGATTCTTGCCATCAAAGACGCGGGTCTTGAGATTTCTGATATCGATTGTATTTTGGTGGCCACTGTCAGCCCCGATTATCTGACTCCTTCTACATCCTGTGTGATGCAAGCTCGCCTCGGACTCAACGGAGTTCCGGCCCTGGATCTCAATGCGGCTTGTTCTGGTTTTGTCTACGGACTTTCTGTGGCCGATGCCTACATCCGTATGGGGATGTATAAAAATATTCTTTTGGTCGGAGCAGAATTGCTCACTCGTTATGTGAATTACAAAGACCGCGAAGTTTGTATTCTTTTTGGCGATGGTGCTGGAGCTTGGGTCATCCAACAAACCGATGCCGCCGCAGAAGATGTGATTTACAGTTCGCACTTGCGCGCCGAAGGATCGCTCGGCGATCTTTTTATTCGCCGAGCTGGGGGCACACGTTTGCCGATCACGCAAAAAGAAATTGATGAGGGCACTCATTGGTTCACCATGAAGGGCCGCGATATTTATAAGAACGCCGTGCGCACGATGTCGGCGACTTGCACTCAAGCCCTTGAAGCGAATGATTTAAAGATGGATCAAATTGACTGGTTGATTCCTCACCAAGCCAACTGGCGAATCATGGAAGCTGTGGCCGATCATTTTAAATTTCCGAAAGAAAAAGTCATCTCTGTCGTTCATGAAATGGGAAACACGTCAGCGGCAACGGTTCCCGTGGCTTTTGATATGGCCCGCAAAGATGGTCGTGTGAAGCGCGGTCAGATGATTCTTCTCACCGCTTTTGGAGCGGGGCTCACCGCCGGCAGCGCTGTTCTTAAATTTTAAATTTAAAAGGTGTAAGCCATGATGCTTTTATTTCCAGGACAAGGAAGCCAACAACCCGGAATGGGAAAGTTCCTGTTTGAGAATTTCAAAGTCGCCAAAGAAACTTTTGAAGAAGCGAGCGACGCCCTCAATATCAATTTTAAAAAGCTTTGTTTTGAAGGCTCTGTTCAAGACTTGGCTCTCACGGAAAATACTCAACCTTGTTTGCTGCTCGTTTCCACCGCCACACAAAGAGTTTTAACATCTCAGTTTGCGGTGAAAGCGGATCAGGCAGCAGGTCACTCGATTGGTGAATATGCTGCATTGGTTGCAGCCGGCGTGATGTCTTTTGCGCCAGCGATGAGCGCCGTTCGCACTCGAGGTCTTGCCATGCAGTCAGCTGTTCCCGTCGGTGATGGTGGCATGGTGGCAGTGATTGGACTTGAGGATGCTCAAGTCGAAAAACTTTGTGCCTATGCGGTCGAGCAGTCAAAAACGGGACCTCTTTCTCCCGCGAATTTCAATTGCCCGGGGCAAGTGGTGATCAGTGGTTCTGCAAAAACGATCGAGTGGCTCAAGACAGAATTTAAAGTGGAAGATCTTTTTCCGGAAGCTCGTCGCGTGAAACTCATTCCTCTGCAGGTGTCAGCCCCTTTTCATTGCGCCATGATGAAGCCCGCTGAAGAGAAAATGCGGGAAGTTCTCACTGGCATTGAGTTTAAAAATGCGGCATTTCAAATTATTCAAAACTTCACGGCTTTGGGGCACACCAGAGCTTCTGATTTAAGGGAAAACTTGATCCGTCAGGTGTCAGCCCCCGTGCGTTGGGCGCAAAGCATGGAATTTGTTAGAAAAAATGCGAAAGAGAAGACGATAGGGTTTGAATGCGGTACGGGGAAAGTTCTCTCGGGCCTCTTAAAAAAAATTGACAGCGAAGGCTTCCACGTCTTCAATACCACCAGTTTGGAAGATCTTGAAAACATTGAGAAGTTTATAAAAACCGGAGCACTGACTTAAGTGGAAAACACGGCAAGCAAGACTGTGCAGACATTGAGCGGGAAAAAAGTTTTTGTCACTGGCGGAAGCCGTGGCATTGGCGCTGCTATTGTTAAAGTGCTCGCTGCCAAAGGGGCGCAAGTCGCTTTCACTTTTTCTTCTCGTGAAGATGCCGCCAAAAAAGTTTTAGAAAGTCTTCCGGGCAGTGGTCATATGACTTTGGCTATGAATGTGGCTGATGAAGCCAGTGTTGAACAAGGTATTGCCAAAGTGCTTGAGCAATTCAAAGACATCGATGGTGTTGTGAACAATGCCGGAATCACCAAAGACACTTTGTTGTTACGAATGAAAGCCGAAGATTTTTCTGCTGTCGTCGATACCAATCTCAAAGGCACCTTTTTGGTAACGAAAACATTTTTGAAATCAATGTTGAAAGCTCGCAAAGGTTCGATCGTGAATATTACCAGCGTGATCGGTCAAACTGGCAATGCGGGCCAAGCGAACTATGCAGCAAGCAAAGCTGGCACTGAGGCTTTTGCCAAAAGTACGGCGCAGGAAGTGGCTTCTCGTGGAATTCGTGTGAACTGTGTTGCTCCGGGTTTTATTAACACCGAGATGACCGAAATTCTCACGGAAGATCAAAAGAAAATGATTCTCGCCAAAGTTCCGCTGGAGAGAATCGCCGAAGCAGAGGAAGTGGCCTACGCGGTCGCTTTTTTGCTGTCAGATGAATCGAAGTATATCACCGGTCACACGTTAGATGTGAACGGTGGATTGTTTATGCATTAATTAAGTTCAATAAAGTGAAGGACGCACATTGGTGTGCGCGAAAGGAAAAGAAAATGGCACTGAACCCTAAAGTAAAAGAAATCATCGTTGAGCAACTCGGAGTTGATCCTGAGAAAGTAAAAACCGAAGCTTCGTTTATCGATGACTTGGGCGCTGACAGTCTCGACATCGTTGAGCTGGTGATGGCAATGGAAGAGGAATTCGATCTTGAAATTCCAGATGAAGACGCTGAAAAACTCCGCACGGTTGGAGATGTGGCTTCTTATCTTGAGAAAAAAGGCAAAGCTTAATCAAGGCCTTGGGTCTTGATTGGGTTTTTTATGAGCTTGTCTGCAAAAGAAAGATCACCAAAAATTCAACGGCGTGTAGTTGTGACCGGGGTCGGAGCTGTGACTCCCCTTGGTCTGACTATGAACGAGACTTGGACTGCCGCTTTGGCTGGAAAATCTGGGATCGCCAAGATCACTCGTTTTCCGACCGAAGGTTATGATGTGACTTTTGCAGGTGAAGTGAAGAATTTTAATCCAGATCTTTATGTTCACAAAAAAGAACAAAAGAAAATGGATCTCTTTATCCAGTACGCCATGGCTTCAACAAAAATGGCCTTGGAAGATGCGAAGCTTGAGATCACTCCTGAGTTGGGTGAACGAGCCGGCACAATCATTGGCGTCGGCATGGGTGGGCTGCCAAGTATTGAAGAGCAGCATCAAAAATTGCTTGAGCGTGGTCCTGGAAGACTTTCCCCGTTTTTTATTCCGATGGTTATTACCAATTTGGCCGCTGGTCAAATTTCTATTCAGTATGGTCTCAAAGGTCCGAATTTTGCGGTGACCTCTGCTTGTGCTTCAGGTGCGAATGCGGTTGGCGAAGCTGTGAAATACATTCGTGATGGTGATTGTGATGTGATGATTGCTGGCGGTGCTGAAAGCACTGTTTGCACCATGGCGGTCGGTGGTTTTGCGGCAATGAAAGCTCTTTCGACCAGAAATGATGCTCCAGAAAAAGCCTCTCGCCCGTTTGATAAAGATCGAGACGGTTTTGTTTTAGCCGAAGGTGCGGCAGTTTTGATTCTTGAATCTTTAGAGCACGCCGAAAAGCGCGGAGCAAAAATTCTTTGTGAAGTGACTGGCTACGGTGTTTCTTCCGATGCGTATCACATGACGAATCCTGCTCCGGGGGGAGCTGGTGGAGCTTTGGCGATGACGAGAGCTCTCAAAGATGCTGGTCTTCGACCTGAGGACATTCAGTATCTCAATGCGCATGGAACTAGCACTCCGGTAGGTGATGGTCTTGAAAGTGCGGGAATTAAATCTGTATTTGGTGATCACGCCAAAAAACTTTGGGTCAGCAGTACCAAATCAATGACAGGTCACACTTTGGGTGCGGCTGGAGCCATTGAATCGGCATTTTGTGTGCTGGCGATTCGTGATCAAATTGTTCCACCGACAATCAACTTAGAAAATCCAAGTGAAGATTGTGATCTTGATTACGTGGCGGGACAGGCTCGGGATGGAAAAATTCTGAATGTCGTCAACAACTCGTTTGGTTTTGGCGGAACGAACGCTTGTCTGGTATTCTCTGTGTTCAACTGAAAGTTGACAGGTTTTTCTTATGAAGATTTATATTGCCTCAGATCATGCTGGCGTCGAGCTCAAATCAAAAATTGTCAAAGCTTTGATGGATTCGCATTTTCTTGCGGCCGTGAAGCGCGAAGTTCATGATTTGGGTCCGCAATCTGTGGATTCGGTCGATTATCCTGATTATGCCGATCTGGTTTGTCAAAAAATTCATGGTTTCACTTTAATTGATTCTGAAAGCCATTCTTCATTCCCCAATGAAGTGGGGATTTTAGTTTGTGGTTCAGGACAAGGCATGTGCATGAGAGCTAATAAATATGCTCACATTCGCGCCGCTCTTTGCTGGAGTGAAGACTCGGCTCGTTTGTCACGGGAACACAATGATGCCAATGTTTTATGCCTGACTTCAAGACTTGTTGGGCATGATTTGTCTCTGAAATTGGTCGAAATTTTTCTTTCTACGGCTTTCGCAGGGGGGCGTCACTTGTCTCGCGTTGCCAAGGTCTCTCAACCCATCAGATAATACTTCCGACTTCACCGTTGGAGGCCTTATGTCTGTGACTCATCTCGAACATCTCAAAAAAAATGATCCAGATCTTTTTGCATCACTCGAACGCGAAGCTCATCGCCAAAAATTTGGTCTTGAGATGATCGCTTCTGAAAATTATGCCTCACTCGCGGTGATGGAAGCGCAAGGAAGTATTCTCACCAATAAATATGCCGAGGGCTATCCGGGCAAACGCTATTATGGCGGTTGCCATTTCGTGGATGAAGTTGAGTCGCTGGCGATTGAACGTGTGAAAACTTTGTTTGGTTGCAATTATGCCAATGTTCAACCGCATTCAGGAAGCCAAGCCAATATGGCCGTTTACTTAGCATTGATGAATGCTGGCGACACCGTGCTTGGAATGGATCTTTCTCATGGTGGACATTTGACTCATGGGTCACCGGTGAATTTCAGCGGATTTTTATTTAAAGCGACGTCTTACAAATTAGATCCAGAAACTGGAAGACTGAATTACGACACCATTCGCACGACGGCCAAGGAAGTAAAACCAAAAATGATTATTGCTGGATATAGTGCTTATCCGCGAGTTTTGGATTTTGCCAAATTTAAAGAGATCGCCGATGAAGTTGGCGCGGCTCTTGTTGTCGACATGGCTCATTTTGCGGGTCTTGTTGCCGGCGGAGTGCACCCGTCTCCGGTTCCCTATGCGGACTTCGTGACTTCGACCACGCACAAAACTTTGCGTGGTCCGCGGGGTGGTTTGATTCTCACCAACTCGGAAGAGCTTGCGAAAAAAATGAATTCCAAAATTTTTCCTGGGATTCAAGGCGGCCCGCTGGAGCATGTGATTGCAGCGAAAGCGGTTTCTTTTGGCGAAGCTCTGAGACCTGATTTTAAAATTTACGCGCAAAAAGTTGTCGAGAATGCCAAAGCTTTAGCTGAGGGAATGCTCAGTGAAGGTTTTGATCTGGTCACAGGTGGCACCGACAATCATTTGATTTTGGTGGATCTGTCGAAAAAAGAAGTGACTGGGAAGTTGGCTGAAACGGCGTTGGATGAAGCTGGAATTACCGTGAATAAAAACACGGTGCCGAATGAAAAACGCAGTCCTTTTGTGACCAGCGGAATTCGTATTGGGACTCCGGCACTCACCACTCGAGGAATGGGTCAGGCCGAGATGAAGCAGATTGCGAAGTGGATTTCGCAAGTGCTGAAAACTCCTGAAGATGCGACAGTTAAAACCAAGGTCCGTAAAGAGGTCGAGTCTCTTTGTGAGAAATTTCCAATCTACAAATAAATAGTTTAGAATAAGAGCATGATTCGAAAAATGATTTCAGTCGCGATTTCAGGCCTCTTGATGGGGTCTTTGCTGGGAGTTCTCGGTGGGGGGCTTACGGCGTGTTCAACTGTGAATGTGCACTCGGATGAAGAGGCCACAGCTCCAACTCATCCGCCGTTTGCGACTGAATCTGAGGCCGAGCAAACTCTGAAAGATTGGCAGCAGAAAAAACAAAAATCATATTTTGATTGGCCAGTGAATGATGCTCGCATGACTCGCGGATTTTTACCGAATCGTCGCCACCCGCATAAAGGGATTGATTTGGCCGCTCCTAAAAACACGCCTATTATGGCGGCCCATGATGGAACAGTGATCTACACCGGACACGATTTCAGAGGCTTTGGTCGGATGGTGATGATCGAAGGCGAAAAAGGTTGGGCGACTTTGTATGCTCACCTGAATAAAATTGAAGTCTATGAAGGACAAAAAGTTCATCAAGGTGAAGTGATTGCAGCGATGGGAAGCAGCGGACACTCGACAGGCTCGCATCTGCATTTTGAAATCCGCAAGCTTTCAGGACCTGTGGATCCACTCCCCTATTTGCCAGGCGGAACTCGGCTTGCGCATCGGTAACTCTGGTGAAGTCTCTACCAGCTCCGTTCTCGTTTAGATTTTCTTTGTCTTTAGTTTGTCGGCTCGAACGGCAATTCTGAATGGCTTTGCCATTCAGAATTCACCAAGCAGCTGAAAAATTCTTTTGAAACCTAAACAACATCTGCGCGGTAGAAAAGCGAGGCTTCGATTTAACTGCCCCACAAAATAAAAAAGGCAGCCTTGTGAGCTGCCTTTTTTTGATTTCAATTCTGCAAAATTCCTAGAAAGAGGCGTAGACGTTGAAATCGATTTCAGCTGTATCAACGACAGTGCCTGTGTTGTCAGCGTAATAAGCACGCCCAAAGCCTTGTCCGTTGCCTAAATCTTGATGATTCACGAAAGCGGGATTGATGCTGATATCAGCTCCTTTGACTTTCATATTGTAGTTCACGCCGACTTCGTGCTGGAACATATTCATTTCACCAGCGCTATTGTAGGTCATTTTTCCGCGATTGAGTCCTGTGGTGCGAACATCTGTTTGTGGCCAGTAATAAACATTAAAGGCATCTGAGAAGTTGTAAGTGATCGATCCGCCCCAGTTGAAACGGTACAGAGTTTCATTCACCTTGTTGGCACTGTTCCCGAGATAAGCGCGAGTTGAAAGCCACGGCATCAAGCTGATTTTGTGAGCCAAATTAAAAGTCGTAAAAGTATCATTGCGAAGAGTTCCGTTGCCGCCTTTGACTTGCTGAGACAGCGAGCCCATTGGTACATAGTAACTGTACCAAAGTGTTACGGGATCTGAACTGCCAATTTTTCCGGCAGTCTGTTTTAAAGTGATTTGTGGATCACGTCCCATGTATTTGTTTGCGAAAGCATCGGCGTTTGAATTTTGGTCCTTCGTCACATTCGCTACTGAAAAGTTATAACCAATTTCGAGTTTTAAATTGTCGTTTAATTTATAGTTAACTCCTAAATAATTGTCGGCACTGGTCAAGGCCTTGCTGCCATGATCCTGTTGATCTTTGACGTCAGTTGCCGCTTGAGTAAATGCGGAAATTCCCCATCGGCTTGCTTTAGCAGCGCCAACGGCAGATGTCGAAGTGGTTGAAGACTCGACGGCTGTCGCAATTGCCATGCTTTCATCAGAGTTAGCAGCAACTGAGGTTGATGAGCTTTGAGCAAAAGAGGCAGCTCCAGTGAGTAGAACTGTCAGAAAAATAAACTTTTTCATGTAGACCCTTTCTTAAGGTGCGTTTTGTCTTTGGACATAAACGATAAGGCAAGATGAGTGCCACAATTATGGGGTCAAATCAACTCCACTCCACAATTGCAAAGCAAATGAGGAGCAGATTATAAAATCGATTCGGTGGTTTTGCAGGAATTACAACGCAGCACAGTCTACTTCTTAGATTTAGATCGAGAGAGCATGACTTTAAAAAGCTCAACGGTCACGGGGAGCAATGAAACCACGATGATCCCAAGGACCACGTAATGGAAGTTTTTCTTCACTCCTGGCAGATTGCCAAAGAAGTGGCCCGCGAGCAAAAACAGATTGATCCAAGCCAAGATGCCAAGGCTATCAAAAAAAATAAATTTTTTGCGTGGCATTTGCGCCACTCCAGAAATAAACGGAACAAAGGTGCGAACGATCGGAATAAACCGACCAAACAAAACGGCACGAACCCCGTATTTTTCATAAAAGCTCTGCGTGCGCAGCAGATGTTTTTTATGAAATAGAAAAGAGTCTTCTTTTGAAAAGACCCTGGGGCCGATGATTCGCCCCAAAGAATAATTGATATTGTCGCCCAAAAAAGCGGCGAACGTGAGTGACAGACAAAGAATTGCGAGCGAGAGACTCCCCTGCGCCAAAGTGGTCATGGCGCCCAAAGCAAAAAGCAGCGAGTCTCCGGGGAGAAACGGTGTCACAATAAGACCCGTCTCAGCAAAAATAATAACAAAGACTAAAACATAAAGCCAGGGTCCCATCCAAAGAGACCAGGCGGCGAGGCTTTGATCGATGTGCAGAATGACGTGTAGAAACTCCATCGGTGTCATGCTACAGTGGCGGGGTATGGGACTCAAAGAAAAAGTTTTAATTGTTCAACATAGTTCTTCGACGGTGGCAGGAACTCTGCTCGATTGGTTGAAAATAAAAAAAATAGATTATCAATTGTTCCGGGCCGATCATGAGACGAATTGGCCGTCAGTGAATGATTTCACTTGGCTGATTGTTTTAGGCGGAGCGATGAATGTGGATGAAGAGCATTTGCATCCTTGGCTGGCGAGCGAAAAAAAATTAATCAACGAAGCGATTCAAAAAGGTCGCAAAATTTTAGGACTCTGCCTTGGAGCTCAATTGATTGCTGAAGTTTTAGGAGCCCAGGTGCATCGGCATGAGCATTGGGAAGTGGGCTGGCATTCAGTGAAAATTGAAAACAGCCATGCTCTGCTGAATTTTTCATCGGCTGAGTTAAAAGCCTTTCAATGGCATGGATACCGTTTTCATTTACCTGAGGGGGCTGTTCGAATTGCGACAAATTCAGCCTGCAAAGATCAGGGATTTATTTATGGCGATCGCGTGATCGGTTTGCAATTTCATCCTGAGTCCAGTTGTGAATGGATTGTCGAATGTGCGACGGATACGGATGACGAACCATATCCTGAAGGTCCTTATGTGCAAAAAGCCATAGATGTCTTGTCTGAGATAACTCAGCAAAAAGCATTGCAAAATTGGTTCTATCAACTGTTGGAAAACATGTGTGAACTGACCCCGACTTGACCTTGACACTCATCCATTAGATCACAAATTTCTCTCAAGGGAGATCTCAGCTATTGGGATTTCCGTCAGGAGAATATATGTCATTGCCTCAAGGAATACTGCCCATTTTGGCTCTCAGAAACACTGTGATTTTTCCAGGGCTTGCTCAAGTGATCAAGGTCGGTCGTGAGCGTAGTCTAAAAGCTTTGCATGAGTCAGAAAAAAATGGTTTTTGGATTGTGGCTGTTCAGCAACGAGAACTCGCTGAAGCTGTGGATACTCATAAAGAACATTTGATTCAAATTGAACCTCAAGATTTGTACAATATTGGAACTCTCTGTCGTGTGGATACGATGAAGGGAAATGATGAATCTGGTTACCAGGTGGTCTTACGTGGGATGACCCGGGTCACGCTCAGTGATCTGCGCCTGAACAGAGGCAAAGGATATATTGAAGGCAGCTCGACCTTGCTTGAAGACGTTATCGATATGAATGAGGTAACACAAAAAGCGATGATTGAAAGTGTGAAAACGCTTTCTAAAGATATTTTGCGATTAGTACCTGGAAATACGGATCAGCTCGCAGAGCTTGTCTCTTCGGTCGAAGATTTATCTTATCTCACCTATCTTTGCGCTGCCAATATCGATGTGGATCTGAAAGAAAAACAAAATATTTTAGAAATGCGCAATCTTCGTGAGCGAGCTTTGCATCTCATGCAGATTATGAATGAGTTCAAAGATGGTCTTACTGTGCAGTCAGAAATTCGTAACAAATTGAATCAACGTTTGGGGCAAGCTCAACGTCAAACCATTTTGCGTGAGCAATTAAAAGCCATCCGTGAAGAATTGGGTGAGGGCGACGAAAGCAATCAAGAAGATCGCTTGCGTAAAAAAATTGAAGAAGCAGGTCTTCCCGACGATGTTCGCAAAATTGTCGATACCGAAATGAAAAGGCTCGGTGAAGTGGGGCCGCAATCGCCGGAAACTCATATCATCCGCAATTATCTTGAGCTGATTGGGGATTTGCCGTGGAGCAAATCATCGCCAGAAAAAGAAGTTGATTTGGATGAAGCTCGAAAAATTTTAGATCAGGATCATTATGGATTAGAAAAAATTAAAAAAAGAATCGTGCAACATTTAGCGGTTCTGAAAATGAAAAAGGAAAATAAAGGCTCGATCTTGCTGTTCGTGGGACCTCCTGGAGTTGGTAAAACCTCTTTGGGGCAAAGTATTGCGAAAGCTTTGGGACGTAAGTTTGCACGCGTGAGCGTGGGTGGCGTTCGTGATGATGCCGAAATTCGAGGGCACCGCCGCACTTACATTGGTGCGATGCCTGGGCGAATTATTCAAGGCCTGAAGCGAGCTGGTGAAAACAATCCGGTTTTTTTGCTGGATGAAATCGACAAGTTGTCGCGCTCGTTCAATGGAGATCCGGCGGCGGCGCTGCTTGAGGTTTTAGACCCTGAACAAAATAGCCATTTCTTAGATCATTATCTCGACGTGGGTTTTGATTTGTCGAAAGTATTTTTTATTGCGACGGCGAACTCGCTTGAGTCCATCCCCGGTCCGCTTTTGGACCGCATGGAAGTGATTGATCTGACGGGTTACACGACCGCAGAAAAAATGCATATCGCCAGAGAACATCTGCTGGCTAAACAATTGTCTGAACACGGATTTCAGTCGGGAGATTTGGAACTCAGTGAAGAAGCGCTGATGAAAATTATTTCAGGTTACACTCGTGAAGCCGGTGTTCGAGATTTGCAAAGAAAAATTGCTGAGCTTTTAAGAGCTAGCAGCGAGCGTGTACTCAAGGCCAGTGAAAAACCGGTGAAGGTTGATGTGAAGGATTTGGATGAGTTACTGGGGCCTGAAAGATTCACTCATGAAATTGCCGAGACTTCAAATCCGGCGGGCGTTGTCACGGGACTGGCGTGGACTCCAGTGGGTGGCGATATTCTTTTTATCGAAGCATCAGCCATGCCAGGACGTGGTGAACTGATGATGACCGGGCAATTGGGCGATGTGATGAAAGAGTCCGCGCGAATTGCACTGAGCCTGATTCGTTCGCACTTGGCGCATCTGACTCCATCGCTCGGAACAAGTGAAGCCATCATTGCGGATCTTTCAAAATATGATTTGCATGTGCATGTTCCGGCCGGTGCGATTCCCAAAGATGGTCCTTCGGCGGGAGTCACTATGGTGACGGCTCTGGCGTCCTTGTTGACAGGAATTAAAGTTCCTCCCCGCTTAGCGATGACAGGTGAGATCACTTTGCGAGGTGCAGTCATGCCGGTGGGTGGGATTAAAGAGAAACTGATTGCAGCTCATCGAGCTGGAATTCGTGAAATTTGTTTGCCCAAACGAAATGAAAAAGATCTGCGCGAACTTCCTGATGAAATTCGCAATGATTTAAAAATTCATTTGATTGAAAACGTCGGTGAACTTTTTAAAGTGGCATTAGGCCTTGATGTTAATTTTCAAGATTGGAGTGCTTTGACATTGAAATCAATGACTTCGACAGCGACAGAGAAAATCGCACCCTCCCATTAACGAGACTATGAACGAGAAAGAGGCGAATATTAAAACATTCGCCTTTTTCCTCATAGACAGCGCGTGGGAGTTACTCCTAGACTGAGAAATATGAAAGCCATTGTTCTATCCGGCGGCGGTGCTCGCGGCGCTTATCAAGTAGGAGTTTTAAAAGCCATCTCGGATGTGCTTTCTGAGCACAAACTCAAAAATCCATTTCAAATTTTTTGCGGGGTCAGTGCTGGTGCAATCAATGCGGCAGCTATGGCCGCAGAAATTCATGATTTTTCGGTGGCCGTGCAAAAGCTGACCGATCTTTGGTCTCATCTCACATCGGAGCAAGTTTTTCGCACGGATGCGATTAGCCTGGGGCGCATTGGTTTGCAATGGATGGGTGAGCTTTCTTTAGGTGGGCTTACGGGAGGATCCCCGGGGCGAGCTCTTTTGGATACTTCTCCGCTGGGAGATTTGATTCGAAATAATTTGGATTTTTCTGGGATTCAAAAAAATATCTCATCCGGTGATCTGAAAGCTTTGGCTATCACAGCGCTGGATTATCGTTCGTCAGAAACAGTAACTTTTGTGCAAGGAGATCCTGAAATTCCAGATTGGAAAAGGACAAGGCGCCATTCGGAAAAAACAATCATTCAGGCCGAGCATGTTTTGGCCTCAAGTGCGATTCCTATTTTATTTTTGCCAGGACAAGTTCAAGATCGTTTCTTTGGTGATGGTTGCGTGCGCAATACGTCTCCCCTTCAACCAGCTTTGAAATTAGGAGCCGACCACATCATGGTGATTGGAGTGCGCCGTAATCAAGAATTTATGGGCGTTTCAAGTCTCACTGGCAGCAAAGGCCCCAGTATTGCGCGAGTGATTAACGTGCTGATGAATTCTATTTTGCTCGATGGAATTGAAGTGGATCACGAACGGCTTGAGAGAATCAATGAGTTCATTAGCCGTGTGCCAGAGCAGTACCGAGATAATTTAAATTTCCGTGAAGTAAAATCATTATTCATTCACCCGTCAGAGGACATTGGCGCTTTGGCGGCACAGATGTCATCAAGTCTGCCACGCATCGTTCGCTATTTACTGAAAGGCTTAGGTCCTTTGGAAGAAGCAAGCGAACTCATCAGTTATCTTTTGTTTGAAAAAGAGTTCACCAGTCGCTTGATCGAAATGGGTTACCGCGATGGCATGAACATGCGAGAAGAGATTCGCGCTTTTTCTGAAGCGTAAACTTGAAGTACTTGCTTCGCTTCGTCCTCGTCGAAGTTTAATCCTCTCAATAGTGATTTGGTGGTTCGGACGATTCTTTTGATTTTGAAAAAATCAAAAGAGCGTTTTAAGAAAAAAAGACAAAAAGAAAAAAGAGAACTCTGAATGGCAAAGCCATTCAGAGTTGCCGTTCGAGCAGAAAATCGAAAGACAAAGAAAGCTTCGACGAGAACGGAGTGAGATAAGCCTCATCAAATCTCCACCTGTATCCCAACCTCAATGACCTGATTGGGTGGAATTCGAAAGAATGTCGAGGGTCTTTCGGCGTTTCTGGCCATGAATGCAAAAAGTTTTTCACGCCAGAGGCTGAGCGTCGGATCACCCGTCGCTAAAATGGTTTCGCGGCCAAGTACAAAAGTTGTTTCTTGAATCGGAAATGGAATGCCATTTTCTCGACAGGCCTCGAGGATGTGTTTGATTTTTGGTGTTTCCATAAAACCATAGTTGGCAACGATTCGATAAAAGCAAGGCCCCAGAGTTTCAATTTTTACTCGTTCTTTTTTATTCACTGTGGATTCTTCGCGAAAACGAATTGTGAGAATTGCAATTTTTGAGTGCAGAACTTTGTTGTGTTTTAAGTTGTGCAGTAAAGGAACTGGCACGCCCCAGGTGTCTCCAGTCATATAAATGGCTGAGCCTTCGACTCGGTGGGGAGGATTGAGCTTTAAATTATAAATAAATTCGGTCATTGGCACCGAGCGAGCTTTCAGACGCTCGGCCAAAATGCGACGACCTTTGGCCCAAGTTGACATCAGTAAATAAATAACGGCAGCAATGGCGAGCGGCACCCAGCCGCCATGAGCAATCTTCATCGCATTGGTAGCGAAGAAAGCAATATCAATGATGAGGAAAAATCCAAAAATGGAAGCGGCTTTCAGAAAACTCCAATGCCAAAGCATGCGAGAGACGGCGAAGGCCAAAATAGTTGTGATCAACATAGTTCCAGTGACGGCAATGCCGTAAGCCGAAGCAAGATTGCTGGAGTTTTCAAAAGAGATTACCAACCAGCAAACACCAACCAGCAACGCCCAGTTAATAAAAGGAATATAAATTTGACCGATCTCATGACTGGATGTGTGAACGACTGGAACTCTCGGTGAGTAACCCAGTTGCACCGCTTGCTTGGTCAGAGAGAATACTCCAGAAATTAATGCCTGCGAAGCAATCACGGTCGCGATGGTGGCGAGGATCACCATCCAAAGCAGCGCCCACTTTGGGACCATCATGTAAAATGGATTGCTGATCGCTTCGGGATTTTTGAGAAGCAAAGCTCCTTGCCCGAAATAATTCAGTGCTAAGGCCGGAAGAGCAAAGAGAAACCAAGCCAGACGAATGGGCTCGCGGCCAAAGTGTCCCATGTCGGCGTAAAGTGCTTCACCACCCGTGACCACCAAGATGACAGAGCCAAGCACAAGTAAACCAGCGTGGCCATTTTCAAAAAAGAACCGAAAGGCATAGAGAGGATTGAGTCCTTGCAGGACTGTCGGATACTGAATGATTTGGTGCAAACCCAAAAGACCGATGACCGCAAACCAAACCATGATGATCGGACCAAACACCGCGCCGATGCGGCCGGTGCCGAAACGTTGAAATAAAAAAAGAACAGCGATGGTGGCGATGGTGATTGGAATAACAAAAGGATCAAAAATCGGAGTGATGACTTTCAAACCCTCGACCGCCGATAAAACCGAAATAGCTGGAGTGATTACTCCATCACCATAAAGCAAAGCGGCTCCAACGAGGCCTAGGGTGACCAGCACCCAGCGACGCCTTGGAAATTTTTCGATGGGAAGGGCACTGGTTGCAAGAGCCATGAGTGAGAGAATTCCGCCCTCGCCTTTATTGTCTGCCCGCATAACGAAAATCATGTATTTGATGCAAATAATGAGAAAGAGGGTCCAGTAAATCAGTGACAGCACGCCCAGAATATTATCATGAGTGAGAGCCAAACCATGCTCTTCAGAAAAGCATTCGCGAAAAGCGTAGAGCGGACTTGTTCCGATATCTCCAAACACCACTCCCAGAGCGGCTAATGACGTGGCCCAGATCGAAATTTTGCGGGAACTTTTTAATTCCTCAGACGTCAAAAACAACCTCATCCTTACTATCGGCTTGTTGATGTAACGAAATCTTAAGAAAGAACCCTGCCTTTGTCAGCAGAGTTTTTGGACCAGCGTCGAGGAATTATTTTTTATTAGACAGCTTCCGACAGAACGATACACTTGAAGGTAACACAAGAGGGTTATTATGGGGCTACCACTGATCGTCGCTGTCGACGACGAAAAGGAAATTCTTGACAATTATGTCGAATTTCTTAGCGATGACTTCCAGGTTCTCTGCTTTCAAACCCCTGAAACTTTTCTGAAAGAACTCCCCCACTTTCATAAAGACCTGAAGCTTCTGATCGCCGATTATAAAATGCCGAAAAAAAATGGCATGGATATGATTCAAAAGGCCTTCGTCAGTGGCTATCGATTTCCATTTATTTTGCTTTCTGGATTTTTGGATAAAGAAACGGTGATGAAAGCCGTGGATGCCGGGGCTTTTCGATTGATGGAAAAACCCATCCAAATGGAGGATCTCAGCGAAGTGATTGACGAGTTGATGGTTGAGCATGAGCTCAAAGAAACTCGCCGTGAGGTGCGAAAAATCACCCATCAATTGCGGGAGCTTTACACCACTTTGCGCCTGACTTGGGCTGACCACGTGCCGACGGAACTGAGCGAACGCATGGAAGTTCGCACCGCGACTGCGGATGGCATGATTTCAATGAATTTCGAGCAATTGCTAGATTCACTTGAGGCTCAGCTCGAGCGACTTTTAAAAACAGAAAAAAATCTCAGTGAGCTCAAGTTTAATCATTGGCGGGCGGAAGTTGAATCGTGAGCATTATTGAATGAAAGAAGAGATGGGAACTTCCGAAGGAGAATCATTGTCACAGGAAACTTTTTCGATTTTCATATTGAAATCGCAGCCGACTGTTCTGACACAGGCGGAAAATTTCTTGCGCAATCGCCAGTGGGTTGTTGGCAGTGCCACAAAACTAAAAGAAGCTCTTGCCTACATTATCCAAAAACAGCCGCAGTATGTTTTTCTCAGTGTGGATCATCCGCATAAGAAAATAAAAATTCTGCCCAAGCTTTTAGCTCAGGCATTTTCATGCAAAGTGATTGCCTTTGCCGAGCGTGGCGGACATCTGTCGACGACCTTGATGACGGAAATGGGACTCGAATACAATCTCTACCCGCCGGTCTCGGGACCTGCCATTCAAAGGCTGGTGCTGAAAATTCTCAAAGATGACGAGCTTCGTGCCAAGGGACTTTCAAGCGATGGCAAGCCTCTGGCAGAGGAAAAAAAAGAGCAAGGTTCAAACACAATTACTTTTAAAGGCGAAGCTCAAAACTCAGGCGAGTTTGCTTTTGATGCGAGATCGGCGTTGTCACAATTGCTGGCCAGTGAGACTGGCGAAACAAATGCTGGTGGTCCCGCTTACACAGGAAATATGGGACAACAAGGTCCTGGCAGCGGAGTGGGTCAGGCTGGCATGGGTTATTCCGGTAATATAGGAAATCCCAATTCTGAAGCAGGTCCTCAAGGCAACGGCGGTTACGCCGGTGGTCCAGGAAGTGGTCTTGGTGGTCCTGGTTACGCGGGCGGCCCTGGCTCTTCTTCGAATGGAATGGGTGGATTACAAAATAACTCTGAGGGCCCGGCTGCTGGAGAATCTTTCGAAGACTGGGCTGAGCGCATGCGAAAAGCAGCGGCAGCACAGGCGCAAAGAGAAACTCCAAACGGGGAATCTTCTTCATCTGAGAATGGGAGTTCGAATAATAGCAACATAGCCCCGATCATGGAATCTGACTATGTTCCGCGTGAGAAAAAACGTGCCTATCGGATCGAGTCTGATCCACGCTATCAAAAAAATGCCGGCAATGAATCAATCATTGTGCGTGGGACGCAACAAGCGATGGATGAAACGGTGAACCTTAAAGGAGAGCCTGCTGCCGAGATTGCTGAAGTTGGAAATGTAGCTTGTATTTTGATTCAAGGTCCTCGCTTTTCAGGCTACTTGGTTTGTGCGATGGGGAAAAATCGGAAAGTCGACAACCATTTGATGGCGGCGATTCAACAGCGGTTGGTGCTTTTCTTAAAAGCCAACGGCGAAGAAATTAAAGACGATGAAGTGATCGACATGAAAATTCAAGAAGTGGATTTTCAGGATTGGGCTTTGGAGCAAGCTGATTTTTTACGAAAAAGTCAACACGACGGTGAAGAGATTGCCATGGCTTTTTTCCCGACCGGAAATTTGGCCGACAAACTCGAAGAGTCAACCTCTCACAAAATGTTGCAAGTGCACATCAATGAGCTTCGCGATGACACTCCCCTCGAGTTTGATCTTTATATTTATATGCCTGAGAATAATAAATATTTACTCTACACTCCGGAAGGCATGCCCATCTATGGGAAACAGAAACTGCGTTTGCAGGAGCGTGGTGTGACTCATATGCATCTGCGGAAAGAAGCCGCTCAGGGAGTCAAAAAATATCGCGCCCAGAATTTTCTCAATGACAAAATTGCCTCTTATAAGGCAGCTCAGAAATTCAAAGGTGGACATTAAGTGATGGATGAGAAGCGTTGGTTTTTGTTGCATGAAGGACAGGTGACGGGACCTTTCGCAGTCAGCGATGTGGCGACAGAAGCCTCTTCCTTAAAAAGTCCCATGGTTTGGGGGCGCGGCCAAAGTGAGTGGGTTTCACTCGAAAAATGGACAAAGTCTGCAAAGGACGATGTTGGCCAGGCGGCAAAGTCAAAAGGCTCAGACCGAATCTGGAAAGTGCGGGCCTCACAGCAAGAGATGGCACCGATGGATCATGATCAAATGATCGATTACCTCAAGAAACAAACGGATTACGCCGAAATTCAAATTTGGACCGAAGGCTACAGCGAGTGGAAAGATATTTATCAAATTCATAAAATCATGGATGAGCTGGGTGTTTCCAGAAGGGCTCATCCCCGCGTGCCGATCATGGGAACTTTGCAGTGCGAGGGCACCAGCAACACGTTCACGGCTAAAGCTCTTTCAATCAGCGAAGGGGGACTTGGAGTGACCGAGGCCTCGGAAGTGAAGATTGGTGAAAAATTTAAGACGATCCTTAAAAGCCCCAATTTGCCAGCGGCGGTGCACTCCACTTGCGAAGTGGTTTATGTGGCTGAAGGTGGTTATGCCGGAATGAAATTCGTCACGATTCAGGCCGAAGCCGTTGCCGGAATCATCGAGTACGTGAAAAAATTTACTTAAAAGGAGACTCATGGACTTTTCAATCCGACAGATTTTTGATCAAAGCTGGGACATTGTGAAAAAGAATTTAGGCCTTTGCATGGGACTTACTTTTTTGATGTTCTTGGTGGCAGGCACCATGAAGTTCTTGCCGCTGATTGGAAATTTAATTCTGGTGCCTTTTCAATTGGGATATTTGCGCTGCCTTTGGCAAATGCAAAACGGCAAAGAGTTCGACTACCCTGATTTTTTCTGGGGATGGATGGATATCAATCGTTTGGGGCATGTGATTTTATTGCAAGCGTTGGTGACTGTTTTTACGATCTTTGGTTTTCTTCTTCTCATTATCCCAGGTTTTTGGGTCATGGTCGCAACGGCACTGGCGATGCCTGCTTTTCTATTTATGACTGAGCCTGATGCGCTGGCTGCGATCAAAGAATCCATGGCCATGGTCAAAGGCCGCTGGTGGGAAGTTTTTGGATTTCTTTGCGTGATTGGTCTGATTCTTTTGGTGGGAGCTATGGTTTTTGGAATCGGTCTTTTGATCGCCTGCCCGCTTGTCGCTCTGATGCTTCTTAATCTCACAGTCAAACTTCAAGCAAACAAAATCCCAGACTCAGCCACAGGCTTTGCCCCGATCTCATGAGGTACGCCGTTCTTTTTGCGGGGCATGGCGAGTCAAAATCGTATGGAATTGGTATCGGCAGGAGCTTTCATCCTGCTTGGTGAATCGTGAATTGCTTTGCGATTATCAGGGACAATCAAAGAGGTCAGTTTTTTAAGACTCATTGAGTTGCAAAAAAGAACCCGGAACCTTTTTAGAGGCCGCGGGTGCCGAGGGTGGAGTTGCGTTTGCCGTGAAAGCCTTCGCGCAGAGTGACCTCGAAGTGATTGAGCTTTAATGCTCGCTTCAGATTTCCGGTGCAAGCATAGGTGCTGACCCAAGATTGTGGTGCCGTGTTTTCAGCAAAGAAGCGAGTCAAAAATTCTTCGCTCCAAAGATCTGGCGAAGTTTTTGCGCTAAAAGCATCATACAAAATGCAGTGAAAGCGTTCGCCGACTTTGCTTTTCGCGCTGAGGGCTCCGCGGATTTCCCATTTTTTCATTTCATGAGCTTCTTTCAACCACATTTGCAAAAGGCCTGGCGGCATTCGATATTTTTTTTCATAAAGCTCGAGCACAGAAAAATAAATATCACTCAAAGCCGTGTGTTTTCCGTAAACACAATCCAGCATGGCTTGAGTCAGCACCGGATCGGCTTCGTAACTTACGAGGCGAATCATATTGGGTGCCATATTCCAGATCAGACATTCCGCCGCCATTAAAAATTCGTTGTAACCAAGGCCAAGTCCCAGCGAAAAAACGGCAGAGCCTCCGTAATCCAGGCAATCGCGCAAAGGATCCCCGTAAATCAACTGAGTTTCGTTGTAGGCACCGCCCCGATGGTGCATGGATTCGCCACCCTCAATGGTTTCTTTATTCCATTGCAGGGTGGGGCTGCCGTCGGCCGTGATGAAAACCTCATAGTGATGGGGTTTCCAGGCTTCGTTCCACTCGTGGACTTGGGCTAACATTTTTGTATCCATAGGAGCTAAATCTGACAGTTTTGCTTCAATTTCTTGAATCATTTTTACTCGACCGCCTTGTTGATACCTAAAATGGTAGCTAAAAAGTTGACTGAAATCCAGTATAGCTTACAAGTCATACCGCAGGTGTGCCAAAGTCGGCGCCGCAGTTGTGCGAAAAGGACAGAGATGCATCGTGGTTGGTTGGGTTTGCCTTACAGGCCCATTTCAGAATTTTATCAGCAAAATCTCGGCGGCAAGGTCTACAAGATTCCTGTCTCTGTGGTTGATGATTGTCCCAATCGTCGCGGTCTTCGCGGCATGCAAACTTGTGTTTTTTGTGATGTGTGGGGTTCTGCTGCCAAGTCTGAATCAGTGACGATGGAACTGCGTGAGCAAATCGAAAAATATCAAAAGCACATTCTCAACAAATATAAAGCCGAGCACTTTCTGGTTTATTTTCAGGCTTACACCAATACTTTCACCAAAACCGAAGCTCTGCGCGCCAATTTTGAGGTCGCCCTGTCCTATGATTTTGTGAAAGGTATGGTGGTTGGCACCAGGCCCGATTGTTTATCTCCTGCGGTGATGAATTTGTGGCAAGAGTTCCACGACAGATCTTTTGTAGCGGTAGAGCTGGGTGTGCAGACTTTTGATAATGCTCAGCTGGAATTTTTGCGTCGTGGACACACCCGCGCACAAAGTTTGAAAGCGATTGAGACGATCGCAAAAAAAACCACCGTCGATCTTGGGATTCATTTGATGTTTGGCAACCCTGGCGAAACTGATGAGCAAATGATCGAGACCGCAAAAATTTGTAATGATCTGCCGATCACCAACGTGAAGTTGCACAACCTGCATGTTCTTAAAAACACGCCACTTGAAAAAATGTATCACCAAGGGGAATTCATACCTATCGAGCGTGAAGCCTATGCTCGTCGCATGACTTTATTTTTAGAGCATCTCTCCCCGCGCATTTATATTCAGCGCTTGGCCGCATTCTCGTCTCGATGGGACGAGTGCGTGGCTCCGCAGTGGACTTGCGATAAAATGGGCACGCATCAGTATTTGCTCGATTACTTGCGCGAGCGAATGTCTTTTCAGGGAAAAGCTCTGGCTGAAAACTCTATGAGCGAGGAAGAACTTCTTCTCTGGCAACAATTAAGTCGGCGCGGTCGTCCTGAAACTCAGGCTTCTCTTTCGCCCTTGCTTTAAGCAATTTCAGATTCTGTCATTTTTAATGAAAACCAAATATTCTGAAACCTTGATTCAATAAGGCGTTGAGGGGGCGGCTACCCTGGACCAAGATCTTGTGCTTAAGACAGCAACAGGACCGCTTATTTTGATATCAGTCAAAATATGTCAAACAATTTCAAGAACATGCTGAATTGATAAGCAGAGCCAAAAAAAATTGGAAAAATTTCCTTGCAGGAAAAATTTAAAATCCTTAACGTGAATACAAGAGATAGGCTTTAACGACAAAGTCGCCCTGAAGAACCACTAGATATAGTATTTTTATACATCTGGTGTTTCCGAAGGAAATCCAGGATGGAAATCTCGACGTGACAAGAAAAAACAACGTGTGACGCAACTAGAAATGTGAAGCAAGCAATCTAAAAAATTGCGCAGAGAGAAAACCAGATGAAGGTCCTAAGAAAGAGTTGAAACTCGGTCTCGCCGGGTGCAGCTTCCTCTTCCGATCTTTGCTGAGGGGATCTTTTTGTCTCAAGCATAATGAAGAGGGGAAACAGATTTATGCTCAACAACAATATGAATGCATCAGAGGATTTTTTAACTGGCGAGGTTACAAGCGAAACTGTAACTCCTCATATGATGCGCGTTCGTAAACGCGATGGCACTTTGGACGCCGTGGACGTGACCAAAATCGTCGAGCGTGTGACTGGCTGTTGCTATGGTCTGCAACAAATCGATCCACTGCGCGTCGCCACCAAAGCCATCAGTGGCCTTTACGATGGAGCGACGACCAAAGAATTAGATAATCTTTGTATCCAAACAGCGTCTTTGCTGATTGGTGAAGAGCCTGAGTACTCACGCCTGGCTGCCCGTCTTTTGGCGATTTATATGGACGAGGAAGTTCGTTCACAAAAAATTCAATCGTTTGCGGACTCCGTCGCTCGTGGTTTCAAAGCCGGTCTGATTAGTGAGGCGACTCATCAATTTGTTGAAGCCAATAAAACAGCGTTGTCAGCAGCGATCGAGCCTTTTCGCACCGATCGTTTCGAATATTTTGGTTTGCGCACGGTTTATGATCGTTATCTTTTAAAAGATCCTAAAACTCGCGAGGTTTTTGAAACTCCGCAGTACTTTTTTATGCGCGTGGCTTGTGGGCTTGCGAAATCAGTCCAGGATGCGGTCGAGTTTTATCGCTTGATTTCATCTCATGACTACATGGCTTCAACGCCGACGCTGTTTAATTCGGGAACTTTGCGTCCGCAGCTATCGTCTTGTTATTTGCTGGATTCTCCAGAAGATGATTTGCGTTCAATCTATGAAAAATACACGGACATTGCTTTACTTTCAAAATTTGCCGGCGGTATTGGGGTTGCTTATCACCGAGTTCGCTCGCGCGGCTCATTGATCAAAGGCACCAATGGTCATTCGAACGGTATTATTCCTTGGCTGAAAACCATGGACAGCTCTGTTTCAGCGGTGAACCAAGGTGGCAAACGCAAAGGGGCCGCTTGTGTGTACTTGGAAACTTGGCACGCCGATATCGAAGAGTTCTTAGAGCTTCGCGATAACACCGGTGACGAGGCCAAACGCACTCACAATTTGAATTTGGCGAACTGGATTCCAGATCTTTTCATGAAACGTGTTGAGACAGATCAAGTGTGGTCTTTGTTTGATCCGCGTGTGGTTCCAGAGCTGGTTGATCTTTATGGCGAAGAGTTTGAAAAAGCCTATGTCACTGCTGAACAGAAAAAAATGTTCATGAAGCAGATCCCTGCTCGTGATCTTTACGGTCGCATGATGAAATCTTTGGCTCAAACCGGCAATGGCTGGATGACTTGGAAAGATGCTGCGAACTTAAAGAGCAATCAAACCGGTCAACCGCAAAACGTGATTCACCTCTCAAATCTCTGCACTGAGATTTTGGAAGTGACTTCAAATAAAGAAACAGCGGTTTGTAACTTAGGTTCGGTGAACTTAAGCCGTCATATCGTGAATGGTCAGTTTGATTTTGAAAAACTCGGTAAAACAGTTCGCACGGCGATGAAGTATTTGGACCGCGTGGTGGATATCAACTTCTACCCGATCGATACGGCTCAGGCTTCGAATAAAAAATGGCGCCCGGTGGGCCTTGGAATTATGGGTCTGCAAGATGCTTTCTTCCAACTGAAAATGGCTTTTGATTCGAAAGAAGCCAAAGAGCTTTCTCGCAAAATTGCTGAAGAAATTTATTATCACGCGATTTCAACCAGCTGTGATTTGGCTGAACAAAATGGTCCGCATGAAAACTTCGCGGAAACCAGAGCCGCAGCCGGCCAATTGCAATTTGATCTGTGGGGAGTCACCCCGACTTTGACTGCAAAATGGGCGGCTTTGAAAGAACGCGTGAAAAAATTCGGACTTCGGAACTCCCTCATGATTGCGATTGCGCCAACGGCGACGATTGCTTCCATGGTGGGTTGTTATGAGGCCACCGAACCGCAAGTTTCAAACTTGTTTAAGCGCGAAACTTTGTCGGGCGAGTTCTTGCAGATCAATAAATACTTGGTCACTGAGCTGAAAGCTTTGGGGCTTTGGAATGAAGAGCTTCGCAATGAAATCAAAATTGCTGAAGGCTCGATCCAAGACATTGCAGCGATTCCGCAAAATTTGAAAAATATTTTCCGCACGGTTTGGGAAGTTCCTATGAAAACTTTGATTGAGCTGGGCGCTGATCGTGGTGCTTACATCGATCAAAGTCAAAGTTTGAACTTGTTTATGGAATCCCCAACTATCGGAAAATTATCTTCGATGTATATGTATGCATGGAAGCAAGGTTTGAAAACGACGTATTATCTTCGTTCAAGACCGGCGACTTCGATTTCAAAAACGACAGTTAAAAAATCATCAAATTCAATAGCAGCGGCAACAACTTTAAGTTCAGGTTTTGATGCGTCTGGGGTTACTTCAACTGTGGGGACAGTTGCAGCGATACCAGTGGCGCCAATTGGAAAAGCCTACACTGAAGCTGAAGCCATCGCCTGCTCTCTGGAAAATCCAGAGGCTTGTGAAGCGTGCCAGTAGAAGCTGATAGATAAGAAGAAAGTATTTAGAGGGGACACACCATCGACGGTGTGTAAGGGGAAAAGATGATTCTGAATCCAGGTTTTAATCTGACTTTACGTCCAATGCAGTATCCGGTTTTTTACGAAATGTATAAAAACGGAATCAAAAACACATGGTCCGTCGATGAAGTTGATTTTTCGACAGATCTTGTGGATCTCAACAGTAAAATGACGGCACCCGAGCGCCATCTGATCAATCGGTTGGTGGCCTTTTTTGCGACCGGTGATTCGATTGTTGGTAATAACTTGGTGCTGAACCTATACAAACATATCAACTCGCCAGAAGCGCGCTTGTATTTGTCGCGTCAGCTTTTTGAAGAAGCTCAGCATGTGCAGTTTTATCTGACCCTGCTCGACACTTATATTCCTCATCCAGATGAAAGAGCCAAAGCATTTGCTGCGGTCGATAATATTCCATCGATTCAAAAGAAAGCTCAGTTTTGTTTTAAATGGATTGATTCGATCAACCAGTTGGAAACTTTGGAAACGATTGAAGATCGTCGTAAGTTTTTGATGAACTTGATCTGCTTTGCGACTTGCATCGAAGGTTTATTTTTCTTTGCGGCTTTTGCTTATGTGTATTTCTTGCGCTCAAAAGGATTGCTGGCTGGACTTGCTACGGGAACCAACTGGGTTTTTCGTGATGAAAGCATGCACATCGATTTCGCCAACGAAGTGATCAACACGGTTCGAAAAGAAGAGCCTGGAATTTTTAACGAGCAAATGGAAGAGATGATCACGCAGATGATGGAAGATGCCATTGAATGTGAGATGGGCTTTGCTCAAGACATTTTAGAAAATGGCATTGCTGGCCTTTCACAAAAAGATATGCGCCAATATCTAGAGTATGTGGTCGATCAACGTTTGGAAAGTTTGCACATTGCTCCAAGATATAATGTGAAAAATCCATTTGGCTTTATGGAACTTCAAGACATGCAGGAGCTGGCAAATTTCTTTGAGCGTCGCGTGTCGGCTTATCAAACTGGAATTTCAGGAACTGTCGCATTTGACGAGACTTTCTAAGCTTTCAGCGCTTAAATAGTCTTCATGAGACATGTCGTACTTACCATTGTCACATTGTGTATTTGTTTAGGGTTGGGCTTCAGTTTTGGAGCCTATCCCCGTTTTTGGGATAAAGTCTTCGGTCGAACCGAGCAAAAAACAGTGATCCTGCTGGTTTCTGATCAGCAAAATTTGCCGACAAGTCTTGCGCAGAAATTTGCCGACGAAACCGATTATACTCTTGAGATCAAAGAAATCAAAACGCCGAATTTGTTTCTGTCTGACGCCAAAGATGCCAATTTGCTTTATGCCCCTTGGGATTGGCTTGAGTCTTCCAAAGAGACTTTGCATCCTTGGACAGAGCAATTATGGTCACAACTCTTCACTGATTTTCAGAGTGTCGATATTTTTGGGCAAAGATTTTTTCCTCTTTTTTGGACTCTGCAGCCCGATACGAAGGATGCAAAAAAACAAATTCATAAACAATTTTACTTTGAAGGCTTAGCTTCCTTCAAAGAGCCTAGTGATGGCACCAAATTTTTTCTGAAATTTTTGATGGATCACGAAGATCTTTTGCAAGAGTGGACTCACAATAAAAAAATGGGATCGACACTTCGAAAAGCAGCGGCTTGGACGGATTTTCCAGAAGAATTAAAACCACAAGCAGTCAGAGCCAATCCTCTGGCCGATATTTCTGTTAAAAAATAGTTTTTGATTTTTAGTGCCCGCAAGCGGTGGCACCGGCTTGATTCCAATCGATAAGAATTTGTCGTTCGAAATAAGCCTGTGGATCGCGCACTTCATTGCCGCTGGCATCGTAGGTGACCATTTGGCCAGTGAGTTTATAACTGACAGATCCTAAACCGTTATAGGCATCGCAAGTCACTGGTAAAACTGCGTAGTAGAGACCATGTTCGCAGCGAAAAGTAATATTGCGATAGCATTCACTGTTGGTTGAGTTCTGACAAGTCGATGAAACTTGTACTTTCACCGGCCGAGTCGTGTCTGCCGTGTAAAGTTTAAATTCCAGATAATGAGTCGGCGTGAGTCCCCACTGGCAAGTGCTTCCGAAAGACATATCATCGGTGGTTGCTGCCACTTCAATGGCTTGAGTTGGAAAATCAAGCCTTGGGCTACTGACTGGGGCCGTGGTCGCAGAGGCACCTTCGAATAAATTGTTGTCGCCACCTTGCGAACAATTCTGATAAGCAAATGCGAGCGAGAATAGGCCCACGAGGCCTAAGAATTTGATGCTGAGTTTCCAGGACGTGCGCAGCACGGATTTCCAGAATTTCGCCATGAATCCCCTTCATGGTTCTTATCGGCAATCTCGTGTCTCGCTTAAGGACAAACGTCTATTTTTGAAAGTGAAAGATCAAGTGCTGTCTCACTCTGAGACAATGGAAGCAGGAAGGATTTTGCGAGCCCATTTTTTGACGGTTTCCTGGTTCAAAAAGAGGAGATACGGGGCAATCATGACAAAGCCAAAGCTGTAAAGAGCCATCAGGACGGCGATTCCTGTATGAAAAAGAACTCCAAGGCCAAGGATATATTTGCGAGTGTGAAGATTCCAAACCAGCGGTGTAAAATAAATTTCAAAGACAATGGTTGAAAAAGAAATCACCGCAATCAAAATCGGAACATGTCTCAGCCAGGTCAAATCAGCGGTCACCATTTGAGTATTTGCCAGCACCGTCCAAATGGCGGTTCCGTCCCACCAACTGCTACCTTTGAGTTTTTCAAATCCTGAAAACGCATAAATCACACATAACTGAACTTGAATCAGGCGATAACCCATCGATGAAAAAGCATCCGAGCTGACGCCTTCGGCGTGTCTTATTTTTTTTGCCAAGGATAATTTTTCACAACTTTGAGTCATGGAGAGATAAAACAAAAAGAGGACACTGATTTGATCAGCGCCAAAAGCAATGGAGTAATTTCTTTGCAGAAATGAAATATGCAAAAAAGTAGCGATGAGGCCGAGAGCTCGCCCGCCAATCCCCAAACACAGAAGTAAAAGCGAGAGCACAAAAAATCCGTGCACCCAAGGAACCCAAGCATCACTCCAAAAAGTAAAGTGAATGAGCGGTCGGTAAAATTCAAGCATCACGCTGGAAGACATGGATTTAGGTAAAATACCGAGGTCTGTAAAATACAAAGTCACATCGGACTGCCGACTGAGGTACATCAAAAAAAGAGTACCGCAAAAAACAATGCGAAACACGGCGAGATTAAAAAGTGAAACAGGTGCAAACCAAAACTTTGTCCACCCCTGCCAGGCGCCAAGCGCTGCCGCTTTAATGAGTTTCATCTCTGACCTCATCTTCATTTTTATCACCGCAGTTATACGAAAAATTCATCATCGTGGTTTCAGAGGCATTTTCTTGGTCAAGCACCGTTGAATCAAGCAAAGCTTGATCTAAATTAGGAATGGGAACCAAGCGATTCTCCATGATGACTCTGGTGGCGCCGGGATTTTCGCGGCAAAGCCAAGGGCCTAAGATGGTTTGCATGCGATTGTTATCAAGAAGTAAAAAGCGCATGGCATAAAGAAAACGTCTTTTTGAGCTATCAATAACGATATGTTTTTTTTCTGGTGGGATGAAACCCACCAAAGGCTCTTTCAGATCAGCGCCGTTGGCATCGGTGAATTCGACTCTGTATTTCACAAACATGGTGTGCGCTGGATCGGGCGCAAAAAAATTCCATGTGGTGTTCATCTGAATCAGATTGCCATAGGGAATCAGATACGGAGTCAAAGATCTGGCTAAAAATGAACCGCTATTGGCAAGAACCACCATCACCGTGAGATGATAGACAAGGAACAAAGATAAAATAATAAGAAGCCACTTAGACCGAGGCTTCTCCGGTTGATTCATCATCTTCGTCGTCCATGCGATCAAGGGCTAAGTCATCATCCACTGACGAGTCGTCTACTGACTGTTCTTCATCAAAAGTAAGCTCATTCAATTCAGCATCAGCCAAGGCTTCTTCGGTTGTGATCGTCTCAGCTTGCGCTTGAATTTCAGCAGTCGCTTCAGCAGTGATAACTCCAGCTGCGGCAGCGGCCAAAGCTTCGTCATAACGAGCAAGCCAGTTGCGATCGCGAGTGCTGACGTCTTCATCCATCGCTAAAGCTTCGCGAATATTTTGAGCTTTATCTGCCTCTTGCTTTTGTTTCTGGCGAATTTTTTCTTGCTCAAAAAAATCAGAGCTAGTGGCAATTTCAGTTAATTGATTGGTGATTTTTGCGAGCTCTTCTTCACCCTCGGAATAATTTGAGCCAATCGATTGCGCCATGGAATCCGCAACTTGACCTAAGGTTGGTTTCTCAGCTTCATCTTCGGTCATGCCTTCAGGCAAAAGCTCATCGATTTGTGAGAGAGTGGGAAGTTCTTTGATATTGCGTAGACCAAAAATTTCCAAAAATTTCTTTGTCGTCCCGTACTGCATCGGCTTACCAGGAAGTTCGCTTTTTCCTTCAAAGCTGACCAAAGCTTTTTCCATCAGCGCTCGCAGTAAGTGACCAGACTCGACACCACGAATGTCATCAATTTCTGATTTAATCAGCGGCTGTTTGTAAGCAATGATTGAAAGTACTTCCAGAGCTGGTCCTGACAAACGAAACGGGCGGGCTTTCAGTGTGCGTGTGAGAAATTGCATATTGTCGATCTTGGTGCGCAGTTGAAAACCGCCTGGAACTTCTTCCAGAGTCACTCCCCGTCTCGCCCCGGCTAGCTCTACGGCCAGACGATCCAGAGCTCGGCGGATTTTATCACCTTTAATGTTGGTGCCTTTAAAAACAAGTTTCAATTGATTGAGACTGACAGGACGATCCGAGGCAAACATCACGCTCTCAACGATGGAGTCCAGGGTTTCTTCTTCGATAAACTCAACGTCTTCAATATTTGCGGATTCAAAAGAATCAAGTTCAGTGCCCTCGACAGAAACTTTTTCCAACAAATCTTCTGTTACAGAAAGAATTTGCTCAGCTTCTTCCTCGGTGACTTCAGGTAAAAATGAAATGGACTCTTCTTCTGTGAAAATTCCTGTGGAGCCAAACTCAGCGAGTTCGTTTTCTTCTTGAGAGTTCTCTTGGATCTGTTTGGTTTTTTTCATTTCTATCCTCTCATCACTTAAACACTAGGTTCTGGTTCGAAGTTGCTGTGCTCATGAGATTCTAATGCTAACTCTGCCTCGAGTATCTCATCATCGGAAGCCATTTCTGTAGCATCGATCTGTGGCTCTAGAGCTAATTGCTGATCTTCATCATCATTTTCATCTGGAAGAACGAAATCAGTCGAAGTCTCGCCTTCTTGTCCTGCCTTGATCATCATGGCAGCGGCAATTTCTTCGGCTCTCATGGAATCATACTCTTCAACTCGACTGACGTCGGCGGTTTCGATGGTCTTCACGGTATCAATGTAAATTTCTTGATAGGCTTCGGTCTGATACAAAGAAACAAAGCCCATTTTTCCAAGCTCCAGCAGACTTAGGAAAGTGATCAGCAGTTGGCGTGGTTTTTCAGTGGTGCTGCTCAATAGCTCACTGAGAGTCACCCGTGTTCCCACCAAAAGTTTTTCTTTGATCTCTAAAATTCTCTGCGCAATGGATTGAGCTTTCGCTTTCACCTGATGCACACGTTTTTTAATCGAACGAGCAGCTAAACGATAAGCCGAAATCAAAGCAAACAGCGCATTGTCTTCAAGCAGGATTTCACCTTCGCCGACTTCTAATTTTTCACGAAGTCCACGGGCCCAAATATCCCGACCCAAAAGTGGACGATCATAAAGTTGCTTTCCAGCTTCTTGGTATTTTTGATATTCGAGAAGTCTTTGGACTAATTCTTTGCGCGGATCTTCGTTCTCAACAATTTCGCCGTTTTCATTGTACTGCGGAAGGAGCATGCGACTTTTGATATGAATCAAAGTTGCAGCCATGGCGACGAACTCGCCAGCGACTTCGAGGTCGAGCTCTTTCATCAACTTGATATATTCCAAGTATTGCTTGGTGATCTCGTTGATTTTGATATCGAAGATGTCCATCTCATCCTTGCGGATCAGATACAAAAGTAGAGCCAAGGGACCTTCGAATTTTTGCAGCTGAATTGTAATACTCATGCTTAAAGTTGACCTTACAGTTTCATGTTTTCTTTGACGATTTTGAGAGTGGTCTGAGCCTCAAGACGCGCTCTCTCATTGCCATTGCGGATGATTGAATCAAGGGTTTTTGGGTTATTCAACAACTCTTTTTTCTTTTCTCGAGGTTCTGCACTCATCTTATTGATATTCTCAACTAATCTCATTTTGCAATCACCGCAACCAATACCCGCCGTTCGACAACCGACTTGCACCCACTCAAGATCCGCGCTCGATGAATACAGCTTGTGAAAGGTATAAACCGGGCATTTTTCAGGCTCACCCGGATCTTCTCGGCGCACGCGTGCTGGATCTGTGGGCATGCCTTTGATTTTTTTCTCTAAAGTTTTTGCCTCTTCTGTCAGCAGTAGACCGTTGTTATAGGATTTAGACATTTTGCGACCATCAAGTCCCAACACCAGCGGAGTGTCGGTCAAGAGCGCTCTTGGCTCAGGAAGTTTGGCTTTGTAGAGAGAATTAAACCTTCGAATAATCTCGCGAGAGATTTCCAAATGTGAAACCTGATCTTGGCCCACCGGTACTTTTTCGCCTCTGAAAATCGCAATGTCCGCAGCTTGCAAAACTGGATAAGCAAAGCGGCCTAAGTTGTGAGTATCATTTTGTTTGGCTTCTTCAATCGCATCTTTCCAAGTGTTCACGCGCTCGAGCCATCCCAGCGGCGTGAGATTTGAGAAATACATGAAAAGTTCCAGCAGCTCTGGAATTTGCGACTGGATGTAGATCGTGCATTTTTCTGGATCAAGACCCCAGGCTAAAAACTCAGCAAACATCTCATGATTCCATTTCGGAATCTCGGCTGTCGTTTTATAAGCCGTGGTCATGCCGTGCAAATCCATGACTCCAAAAAAACAAGTGTAGCTATGTTGAAGAGTGATCCAGTTGCGCAGAGTGCCCCAGTAATGACCGATGTGCAGTTGTCCTGTGGCACGCATGCCGCTCATAATTCTCATGCGAATTATCCCAAAGCCAAGTGAAGAAGAAGTGAGTACATAAACTGAACTGGAATCACGAGAAATTGCAAAGCTCCGAACACGATCAGTAATAACAAAATCATGCTGGTCGCTTGTTCGTGTTGCTCCAACTTATAATTCAAATCGTGAGGCAAAAAGCGAGCAATGATTTTTCCGCCGTCCAAAGGATGTAGCGGAATCGCATTAAACACCGCTAAAAACAGATTGATCTGGATAAAGATCGCCAGGATTTGTTGCAGATGCTCAGTCCAAGCATAGCCACCCAGAAAATGCTTCGTCGACCAAATCACTAGCGTTGCCACCAAGGCCAAAAAGAGATTGGAGGCAGGCCCAGCGAGTGCAATCCAAAACATATCGACGCGGGGGTTTTTGAGATTGCGAGAATTCACCGGCACTGGTTTGGCCCAACCAAAGAAAATGCTGGATGGAAAAAGAATCGCAATGAGTGGCAGCACAAAAGTACCAATGAAATCCATATGAACCAGCGGATTCATCGACAAGCGACCCATCATTTGAGCGGTGTTATCGCCGCGCATTTTTGCCACCCAACCATGAGCGTACTCATGAAAGCAAAGCGCAAAAAGAAAGGGCACAAAATAGACTGCAATTTTGGTGGAGACTTCAAGCCAATCAAAGTTCATCCCTCAATGGTAGCTTGTCTCTGATAAATGTCCACGACAAAAGCCCTGGATTTGTCTTAAAAATGCTTAAAAACCAAACAATCTTTCGCTTCAAATCATTGATCTTTTTATTCCATCGACCTAGACTTCCTTTTTTTGAGGAGAACATATGTCTGACAATTCACGTCCCGCTTTGACTGTTTTCAGTGAAGATGAACAAGCTTTTCGCGAAGCTGTGCGCGATTTTGCTGAAAATGAAATCAAACCGCATGTCACTTCTATGGACGAGAAGGCCGAGATGAATCCCAATGTCGTGAAAAAACTTTTCGAGATGGGTCTCATGGGTATTGAAACTCCCGAAAAATATGGCGGCGCAGGAGCCAGCTTCACCATGGCTTGTCTTGCGGTCGAAGAAATTGGCCGCGTCGATGGCTCGGTCAGCGTTCTTTGCGACGTGCAAAATACGCTGACGACCAATGCGCTTTTAAAACACGGCACTGAGGCTCAAAAAGAAAAGTATCTGCCGAAAATGGCCAAAGAGTGGGTCGGAGCTTACGCCCTTTCTGAAAGCTCGTCAGGTTCGGATGCTTTTGCTTTGAAACTTCGCGCGGAATTAAAAGGCGATAAATATATTTTGAATGGCTCTAAACTTTGGATCACCAACGCCAAAGAGGCCAGCATCTTTATCGTATTTGCGAATATTGATCCCAGCAAAGGCTACAAAGGCATCACCGCCTTTTTGGTGGAAAAAACTTTTCCTGGTTTTAAAGTCGGTAAAAAAGAAGACAAATTAGGCATCAGAGCCAGCTCCACGTGTGAGCTGCTTTTTGAAAATTGCGAAGTTCCGGCTTCCAATGTCCTTGGAGAAGTGGGCAAAGGTTATAAGATTGCTATTGAAACTTTGAATGAAGGACGAATTGGCATCGGAGCCCAGATGATCGGCATCGCCGCAGGCGCTTATGAATCGGCCAAAAATTATGTTGCAACAAGAGAGCAATTTGGCAAACCCATCGCCAGCTTCCAAGGTGTTCAATTTCAACTCGCCGAAATGCGCACAGAACTCGAGGCCGCTCGTTTGATGGTTTACAACGCCGCTCGTTTGAAAGATTCAGGAAAAGATTTTGTTGAGGCCGCAGCCATGGCAAAACTTTTTTCTTCAAGAGCGGCAGAGAAAATCACTTCAAAAGCGGTCGATCTTTTTGGTGGCAATGGATTTACCAAGGAATACCCTGCTGAAAAATTCTGGCGTGACGCTAAAATCGGCCAGATTTACGAAGGAACCACCAACATGCAATTACAAACTATCGCGAAGATAGAATTGGACGCCAAGTAATTGAAGTAAGTAATTACAGACGCTTGAATTTATTATTCGCGAGACTGGCAAGACTCCCACTCAGGGATGGATTCAGTGCTGCCGTCCACGTAATTCCATCCGTTGAAGTTGTGGAATAATGGGTTCCAATATGCGTTCCTATCGTGCTGAAAATTGTCCCATTCCAACTGATAGCTTCCCAATTTGCCACTGCAGGCATACTGCTAGATGTCCAAGTGACTCCATCCGGCGATGTTTCGACATTACTCGAACCAACCGCACAAAACACCGATCCATTCCACGTGATTGCTGTGAAGGCAAACAATGTCACTGCTGCCGTCCAAGTAATTCCATCCGTTGAAGTCGTTGATTTCCCAGCGCCGACCGCACAAAATTTTGATCCGTTCCAACAGATAGCATTCCATGCATAAGCAGGGATTCCTGTATTCGTGACCCAAGTCACTCCATCAGACGAGGTCGCAGCAATGCTGCTGCCAATTGCACAAAATTTTGATCCGTTCCAATTGATATCAGTCCAAGTTCCAGATCCAATGGCCGTTCCTGCCGTCCATGTTATTCCATCGGGAGATGTCGCCACAACGCCAGTGCTGTCAATCGCACAAAACAAACCAGAATCATTGCAGGTAATAGCGACCCAATTATTGTTGGGCAATGTTCCAGCCGTCCATGTCACGCCATCCGATGATGCGCGAGTATTGACATAACCTGCAACGACACCGGTGTTCTGAATCGCACAAAACACCGATCCATTCCAGCAAACGTCCTGCCACTTGACTCCAGTTGGAACTGCTCCCGTAACTTGACTGGTCCAAGTGACTCCATCCGGCGATGTTTCGACCCCTCCACCACCGCTGTATGAATCAAGTAAGCAAAATAATCCTGAAGACGTTACTTTTTTTTTCCAGTAAGTGACAGGAATTAATTGAGCTTCCGATTTGTTGGATTTGAAAAGTGAATAAAAAAAACTCAAAACCCATGGCACGCGAGAAGAAACCTCGGCGAAACTTCCAAGAGTGAAAATCTTTTTTAGAAATCTTCGACGTTCCATAAACCTACTTCGTAAATCCTGTTGCTAACATCGCATAGACAGTGCTTCCAGCGCGAATGAAAGTGATGATCGTTGTTGCCGAAGTTGTTTGTAGCACGACTCCCCCAGCATCGAAGTTGGTAATTGCTACCGAGCAAGCGGCATCACTGTAAGCTGTGAATGTAGGAATACTTCCCACAGGTTGAGCCGTAAGCACCAGAGAGTAAGATCCCCCATCTTTCATTCCGCAAATTTTAAAAGCTGCATTATTAGTCGAGTTCGCTGATGTCTGCACGTTCCCTGTTGAGAAAATAATATTCGTCACAGCTGCTAAGTTGCTCACGGTATCAGAAACAATGTCCCCACCATGAACGTCAACACTGCCCGTACTCTTGAACGTGATCATGGGTGTGCCCGCACTATTCTGAATTTGGACGAGATCGGCCGTTCCCGCTCCCATTTGCTTAACAACCAAAGTAGGACTGCTGTTTGAGGCAAGGTCGGAAATAAACTCGCCAGAGATACCGCTTGAAGAGCCTCCATAAACACCAACTCCCGCAAACGAATCGCCCTGAACGCCGACGCCTCCATTGTTTTCAACACCGTAAATCGCACCATAGCTGCCCGAGTCGTTGGCCGTCGCCTTGATGGCCCAATTGCTATTTGTGTTCGCAACAATGGCAATCTGGTTATTTGAAGCGTTAGTACTTCCGAACGTCGCGGTGGCGGCCGCGTCACCAGCAAGCCAAGGGACGTGCAGACGCGAAGCCGGAGCAGCCGTGCCAATTCCAACAGCTGTACCACTGTCGTAAATCAATGAGTTTCCAAGAGCACTCGCAGAAGTCCATTTTGAAACATAGTTGGTGGTTCCACTACCTGTCGTACCTGTCGAAGTCGTTGGTTCCCAGTCGGTGTTGGTGCTATTCCAAGTCAGGACTTGATTCGAAGTCGGTAATGTCGAAGCGACCGCACGACCTTGAAGTTTTGCGACGGTGAAAGCGCCAGCATTCGACATTGTCACATCACCTGCAGGAGCTGCTGCCACTGCGATACCTGAAGCATTTCCGACCCAAATATCGCCAGCAGCTAAGCTTGAACCCGATGCTGATTGCAATCCGCAAGCAAAACCAGTTCCTCCAGCAGACACCAGAGTTTGTCCCAACCCACAAATTGTTGCTGTCAACGAGGTACCGTTTGATACTGGCACTGATCCTGTCGCGTAACTTGTGACATTTGTTCCGCCTTTCGAGAGCGGCACGGTGTTCAGAGTCAGTGCTCCCGTATCAGCCAGTGTTGCATCACCACTCATTGAAACTGGTGCTGCAAGGTTCCCTGAATTACCGACCCAGATTTTGGCATCATTCAAAGTCGAACTTTGCGCTGTTGACGTCGTTGGAATCCACGCACTGCCGTTGTATTGCAGAATTTGATTCGGCGTCGGTGCCGTCGCAGAGACTGCGATATTTTGCAATGCTAAGACTTTCACAGCCCCGGTGTTTGAAATCGAAGCATCACCTGACATCGCCACATCAGCTGCCAAGTTTGATCCATTACCGACATATATGTGCGCTGATGTGAGTCCTAGTGACGCAGTCACAGCTCCGGTTGAAGCACTGACATTGAGAGGAGCTGTTGCCGCAATCGAAGTAACACCCGCCGCAACTCCACTGATTTGTGTTTCTGTCGTCGCATTTTTATAATACAGATTTCCGTCAGCTTTCGCATACACGCGACCATAACCTGCGGTCGGAGTTGGCGTTGTCGATGTTAATGGAACTTCCAACTGATTATTGATCTGCACATAACCCGCAGAGAAATCTCCACCAATCAGTGGTGTGTCTGATGTCGCATTGTGAATATAAAGTTTGTTGCTGTATGTTGCGTTCACTGTTGGGCCAGCATTGTAACCAATAACAACATTGAGTCCCGAGCTGCCGGTCATGTTGGTACCAGTGCCATAGCCCAAAGCCGTATTTTTTGTTCCTGTCACCACACCGAGAAGTGAGCCTTTACCGATCGCTGTATTTGAATCAGAATTTGTTGCTCCAGAGAGAGCATTCTGTCCCACCGCCACGTTATCGTTACCTGAGGTATTCATCAATAAAGTTGAATCACCGATGGACACATTTCGATAACCAAGTGTGCTGTTAGCGATTGCTTGATAACCGACAGCGGTACTGTTGTCACCTTGCTCTTTACTTAAAGATTTATATCCCATCGCTGTATTATCGACACCATACTGGACACCAGTCAGAGCCGAGTTCCCCACCGCTGTATTTCTAGAACCTGTCGTTAAAGCCAGCAACGCATTCTGTCCAACGGCCGTATCGGAAGTTCCCGTGAGAGTCGTATTGCCAGCGGTAATTCCCACAAAAGCATTCGTCGTGCCGCCAGTATCATGAGCCCATAAGTTTCCACCAAAAGTAATTTTTGAATTCGCAAAATCAACTCCGGTAGCGCCATTATCAGTGACGGAAGAGTTGATGATGTTCGTTCCAGCTGCATTGAACATTGGCAGAACTTGTGTTGTGCCACCACTGATTGTTGTACCGCCTGAGGCCGCTGCCGGTTCCCAATCGGTGTTGGTATTATTCCAAGTCAGAACTTGATTCGAAGTTGGTGCTGTTGAGGCCACCGCACGACCTTGAAGTTTAGTCACCGTAAAGGCACCAGTATCTGCCAAAGTCACATCACCTGATGCACTGACAGGCATCGCAACGCTTGAGCCATTTCCGACCCAGATTTTTGTATCAGCAAGGGCTGGCAAGGTTGGAGTCAACGTCGTTGGAATCCAAATAGAGCCATTGTATTGCAAAACTTGATTTGAAGTCGGCGCTGTCGCAGAAACTACGGTGCCCTTGATTTTATCCACACTCAGAGCTGAGTAAGCACCACTCACATCGCCAGCAGCTGTTGGAATATCCGCAGCCACAAGCGAGCGGAAAGTTGGAGCCACAGCACCGCCCGAAGTTGGTCCCGCTAAAACAAGATTTGCATTTTGGTTCACAAAACTAATCGAAGGAGTCGCGCCACCTGAAGATTGCAGTGGAGAAGAAGCACTGACTGAAGACACAGCGCCAGCGGCTCCCATACCATCCCAAGTTGCTCCGTTATCGCGGTAAATAATTTTAGTGTCCGTTGCTAAGTAAACTCGTCCCGCAGTTCCCGCAGCAGGAATTGAAGCAGCAAGACCTTCTTGCACGCTGGGGGCACCGCCCGCATTTTTAACCGCATCTGTAATTCCGTAACCAGCAAGAGTGGTTGGACTTGCACCGACTGTGACTCGGCCTTTCGCATCGACAGTAACTTGTGTGTAAGTTCCAGCAGTGACTCCTGAAGAAGCGAGAGTCAGTGCTCCAGTGTTAGACATCGTCGCATCACCACTCATCGCAACCGGTGCTGCTATGTTTGAAGCATTACCAATCCACATTAGAGCAGAATTTAAAGTTGTCGTCTGGTAACTGTTCGTCGTCGGAGACCAGTTGGTTCCGTTAAACTGCAATACTTGTCCAGAAGTCGGAGCAGTTGCTGAAACAGTGGTGCCTTGGATTTTATTAACGAGTGTTGCTCCAGCACTTGAAATCGAAACATCGCCTGCGGGAGTCACAGCAGTTGCGATGTTCGAAGCATTTCCCATCCACAACTGACCGTTATTGAGAGTTGAAGACTGATACGTCGGAGTGACGTTCAGCCAAGCCGAGCCATTATACTGCAAGATTTGATTAGCGCTCAAACTGCTGATCGTCACAGACTTCGTTTGCAGTTTAGCAACAGTGAATGCGCCAGTATTATCCATTGTCACATCACCTGCGGGAGCCACAGCGACAGCAAGACCAGAGCTATTCCCAACCCAAATATCACCAGCGGCAAGTGTTGATCCAGAAGCCGAAGGCACTCCGCAAGCAAAGGTGGTTCCATTACCAACAAGAGTTAATCCACTACCGCAAGCAAGGCCTGTGAGTTTTGTGCCATCATAAACCGGAACTTGTCCCAAAGTATAACTCGTCACTCCAGTTCCACCTTTAGTGACAGGCACTGTATTGAGAGTGAGTGCGCCAGTGTTATCGATGGTCGCATCACCACTCATCGCCACATCAGTGGCAATGCCTGAAGCATTCCCCACAAAGATGTGAGTGTTCGTCAAAGTTGAAGACAGCGCTGTTGATGTGGTTGGAATCCAACTTGTGCCATTGAATTGTAAAATCTGATTTGCAGTTGGAGCTGTTGCAGAAACAGCTTTCCCTTGAATGCCCGTGACCGATACCACTCCGGTGCTTGCCATCGAAGCATCACCAGTCATGCTAACTGCCGCAGTTCCGTTGGAAGCATTGCCTAACCAGAAAGTCGCAGCCGTCAGTGCTGGAAGATTCGCTGTCGTGAGCGTTGGAATATCCGCAGCCACAAGCGAGCGGAAAGTCGGAGCCACAGCACCGCCAGAACTTGGTCCTGCTAAAACAAGATTTGCATTTTGATTGATAAAACTAATCGAAGGAGTCGCACCACCAGAAGATTGTAGTGGAGAAGAAGCTCCAACTGAAGACACAGCTCCAGCGGCTCCCATACCATCCCAAGTTGCTCCGTTATCGCGGTAAATAATCTTCGTATCCGTTGCTAAGTAAACTCGTCCCGCAGTTCCGGCTGCAGGGATCGAAGCTGCCAGACCTTCTTGCACGCTGGGGGCACCGCCCGCATTTTTCACCGCGTCTGTAATGCCGTAACCAGCAAGAGTTGTTGGACTTGCGCCGACTGTGACACGACCTTTGGCATCGACTGTGACTTGCGTGTAAGTCCCAGCAGTGACTCCGCTTGTTGCTAAAGTCAATGCGCCGGTATCAGCCATCGTCGCATCACCAGTCATTGAAACTGGTGCTGCTAAGTTGGAAGAATTCCCCACCCAGATCTTTGCATCATTCAAAGTTGAAGACTGATAAGTCGGAGTCACATTCAGCCAAGCCGAGCCGTTGTATTGCAAGATTTGATTTGCTGACGGTGCAGAAATCGTTACGGTTGAGTTCTGGATTTTATTAACCGTCACAGCACCGGTATTTGAAATCGAAGTATCACCTGACATCGTAACATCAGTTGCTAAGTTGGAAGCATTACCGACATAGATGTGACCGGCATTGAGATTCATCGACAAAGTCACGTTACCTGTTGCTCCAGTTGTTGCCAGAGGAGAAGTGGTGGCAATCGAAGTCACAGA
>Ga0134125_10000608_pt1 | contig 47496 bp, 50 predicted proteins | sample KB31751_FD_96464 | JGI IMG/M metagenome (GOLD analysis project Ga0134125, IMG submission 96464) | Terrestrial soil microbial communities with excess Nitrogen fertilizer from Kellogg Biological Station, Michigan, USA - KB3-175-1 | ecosystem: Environmental > Terrestrial > Soil > Unclassified ...
AGAGCCCGCCTCCGCTTCACCGGCACGCCCATCCTGACTCCGTTCCGGGATCGGGCACAATAAATTTACAGCGAACGGTCAACAGTGTCTTAACTGTTTGTCTCAGCCTGGGGGACAACCCCAATCATCGCGGACGGTGCCGTTGAACGTGGACAAAACGTTTGGCAGTCGATGGGCGGCATGGAAGTCGGTTCCATCTGGGGTCACGGCAGTTATGTCGCTCCCGACTGGACCGCCGACTGGCTCCACCGCGAACTGGTGTTCGTTCTCGATGAATGGAGCCGCACCGAATTCGGCTCCGACTATAACCACATTGCCGTCGAACAGCAAGCCCGGCTGCGCGGGCGTCTTGAGCAGATGTACCGCGCCAACACATACGATGCGAACACCGGCACGATCACGATCGATCCGGTTCGCGGCCGTGCTTACCAGGTAGCTTTGGAGCACTACGCTGACGTGTTCATCTTCGGCAATGCCGACTACTCGATTCCACCGGGCACGATCCGTTCGGCGGACCGCATGCGCGACATGGCCGCATTCTTCTTCTGGTCCGCATGGGCCTCAAGTACCAATCGCAAAAATGCCAACCTCAGCTACACCCATAACTGGCCACATGAACCGCTGATCGGCAATCTGCCCTCAGGCGAACTCGTGATGTGGACCGGCGTCAGCATCATCATGTTGCTGGCCGGCATCTGCGCGCTGGTCTGGTGGAACGCATCGAGAGAAGCAAATGAGCCGGCGCTCGATCTGCCGCGTGCCGATCCTCTCGGATCGTGGAACGCCACGCCCTCTCAGAAGGCAACCCTGCTCTACTTCTTTACCGTCTCGGCTCTCATCCTGGTGCAGATGCTGATGGGTGTCGTCACCGCGCATTACGGTGTCGAGGGCAACGGCTTCTACGGGATCGATCTCGCACGCCTCCTTCCGTACGCCGTCACCCGAACCTGGCACGTGCAGCTCGGCATCTTCTGGATTGCCACCTCGTGGCTCGCGGCCGGTCTCTTCATCGGGCCTCTCGTCAGTGGATACGAGCCGAAATACCAGAAGCTCGGCGTCCACGTTCTCTTTGGCGCATTGCTCGTGATCGTCGCGGGATCGCTTACTGGCGAATGGCTGAGTATTCAGAACAAACTGTCCGATTCAACCGCCTTTCTGTGGGGCCATCAGGGTTACGAATATGTCGATCTCGGGCGCGGCTGGCAATTAATGCTTTTCGCGGGCCTGCTGATCTGGCTCTTTCTCACACTGCGCCCACTTATGCCGCTGCTGCGTCAACGCAGAGAAAAACGGCCGCAGTTGCTTTGGCTATTCGTCATCTCGAGCGCCGCCATCGGCCTCTTCTATGGTGCTGGGCTCACCTGGGGTCAGCACACGCACCTTTCGATGGTCGAATACTGGCGCTGGTGGGTCGTTCACCTCTGGGTCGAAGGCTTCTTCGAAGTGTTCGCCACGACTGTGATCGCCTTCTTCTTCGCGCGCGTTGGCCTGATCCGGACCGCGACGGCGACGCGCGCCGCGTTGCTCTCTACGTCGATCTACCTTGCGGGTGGCATTATCGGCACCTGTCATCACCTGTACTTCTCCGGCACGCCGTCGGTCGCGCTGGCATGGGGCAGCGTATTCAGTGCGCTTGAAGTCGTTCCACTGACCCTCGTCGCATTCGGCGCGGTCGACGATATTCGTCGAAGCAAGATGACCGCATGGGCAGGGCGCTATCGCTGGCCTGTTTACTTCTTCGTCGCCGTCGCGTTCTGGAATATGGTGGGGGCCGGATTGTTCGGCTTCATGATCAATCCGCCGATCGCGCTCTATTTCATGCAGGGACTGAACACCACGCCCCTTCACGGGCACGCGGCGCTCTTCGGAGTCTACGGCATGCTGGGCATGGGGCTTATGCTGGTGTGCCTGCGCGCCATGATGCCGCGGGTCGAATGGAACGAAGGCCAGTTGAAGCTCGCCTTCTGGGCCATGAACATCGGCCTGTTCCTGATGTGCGTCGGCAGCCTGCTGCCGGTGGGCCTGCTTCAGACATGGGCGTCTGTCGACCACGGCTACTGGTACGCACGCAGTTCGGAGTTCCTGCACACGCCGCTCATGCAGCGGCTGCGCTGGATGCGCATTCCGGGCGACACGGTCTTCGCGCTCGGCGAATTTGTGATGGTCTGGTTTGTCCTTACGCTCAAATGGCAGCGGAAGAGCCAGATCGCCGAGCGAATGCCGGAGCCGCAGACCGCACTCGGCGATTAGGCCCTTCTCCGAGCGCGCGGCTTGCCGCCGGATCCGCTGGCGCGACCGCACGCGAGAGCGAGAGAGGCGCTCGCGTCCGAACGTCGATGGTGGGCGGCAGACTGCATTCAGGCGACACTGTTGGCAAGGAGCACCGATGACACCGGAAAAAGAAAAGGATACATCCAATCGCGAGCTGCTGACGAAGTGTGCGGGACCCGAACTAGCGAAAATACTGTTCGATTATGGAATTGAGGCTTACGTCAGCCACGGAACGACGCTGTTCGAACCAGGTGATCAGTCGGGGCAGTTCTATCTGATCACCGAGGGGTCGGTTGCGATCGAGCAACCGGGGACGACGTGCTCTACTCGGGTCGAGACACTCAAAGCCGGTGATTTGCTCGGATGGTCAGCGCTGATCGGCTCGGGTACCCGTCACTTCACAGCAAGAGCTCTTACGGATGTTTCCGCGCTCTCTTTCGATGGGGCCACCCTGCGGCGAGCGTGCGAGCGCGACCCCCAATTTGGATACAAGCTGATGCTTCGGCTGCTTCTGTTGGTGACCGAACGGCTGGACGCCACCAGAAACCGGCTTTCCGACGCGCGGGACCGCAGAATCTGATTGACTCCGCTCGAAAGGATCTCGGTGGAACGGGACAGACCGCCGACAAAGGAGAACGACCGTGATTCTTTCCGACGACCTGAGGATACTGGCCGGCATTCGCGGCCCCTGCCTGTCAATCTTCAAGCCACTTACGGGAGGAGGCACGGGGACGGCGCTTTTGGCCGTGGCTCAGCGAGCGGATCGGACACTTGCCGACTCGGGCTTCAACGAGGCCGAGCAGGAGTCACTATTTTCTCCCGTTTCGGAAAATAGCGGCGGAGGCATCGAGACGATTCGACCGGCTTTCCAGATCATGATCCGGAATATCGAACGCGCCCGATTCGTAAAAGCTAATGGGAACAGGGGCGGGAAATCTTATCTCCTTCATCCTGTTGGGGTCCCGCTGAAACAGGCGGACGCGATTGATGCTGACGTGAGGACCGAAGTAGCCGACGACGACGTCGAGGCCTTGTTAATCGCTTCCTACGATACCAGGGGACCCTGCGCGATGAGGCGGTCACGGTTTCTTCAATCCCCCAATAAACGCGATCATCTCTCGCAGCACGTCCGCTTCGTTTGAGATAAACACAAAATGATTCGCATTTGGAAGCCGTATCACCTTTGCGGAAGGCAATCCTTTCTCGAAAGCCTTCGACTGCGAATCCGCGATCGATTCCTGGTCTTTAAAGGCGGCAAGTTGATCGGGATTGTCAGCTACCGCGGGACCGGGATCATGCGGTAGCGCAAAGATTGCCAGGATCGGTCCACGAATACTCACATACTTCTGTGTGCCGGCCATCACGCCGGCAGCAGGGTGAGGAGAATCATCGGTCGGCGGCGGTATTGGGGGCATCGGCTGCTTCACCGACGGGTCGTAGTAGGCATAAAAATATCCTGCATCGAGATAAATCAGGCCAGCTACTTTTCCCGGATGGCGCGACCCGATTGAGCTCAGCTCTTCGCCCGCGATCGAATGCCCCGCAAGAACCGGCTTTGTGAGTTTCAGCGCGTTGATCGCTGCCAGCACATCCTCGCCGAGGCGGTCGGCTGAATAGCCGGAGTTCGGGGCACTCGAATCACCGAACCCTCGCCGCGTAACTCCGTATACGTGATAAGCCCCCGTCAGCTTCGGTGCAAATTTGTCGAATATGTGGGCCGAGTTTCCCAGACCGGCGAGCATCACCAGAGGCCTGCCCGTGCCACCCCAGTCGAGCACCTCCAACTTTACGTCCTTATCGACGGTCACGAACTGAATGCTGTGCTGCGCCGGATCGCTCCAGGCCGTGTCTTTGGTAGCACGCCGCAATTCGAGCCGCAAGGGCAAGCCCTGTATCAACGTGCCAGTCATTGTACTTCCATCTGCGCTAAGCCTTCCTTCGTAGGAAGCGCGGATCTCCTCGATCGCGAACTTCACCGCCGATCCCTGCAGCGTGAAGGAAGACGCCGCCATACCGGCGCCCCAGTCGGGACTCTGGTCAATCGAATAGAGAGACGCCTTCCAGCCGCCGTCGTTCTTCGCGACCCGCAGGATGAAGCGCAGTTGGGGTCCGGGGGGGTTCAGTGTGCCTTGCCACACGCCCGCAACGTCCTGGGCAGGAAGCGCGCCAGCCGCCAGCATGAGCAGCCCAATCATCGCGTGCGCTCGTTTCATCGGTTCTCCTTTTGTAATCGCGTCGAGATCGTCGACCTCCCGCTGCGATGATGCTTCGGCTGCTTCTGTTGGTGACCGAACGGCTGGACGCCACCAGAAGCCCGCTTTCCGACGCGCGGGCCCGTAAAATCTGAGGCGGTGTCGCCGTCGCCAGATCGATGGAACGCTGGCCATTATCAAGGAGAACGGTCCCACCAGCTTTGCGAATCAAGCAGACGGCTGCAGACGAAGGATAGGCAAGATGATGCCCGATTCGTTTTCGATTCTGATGGTGAGAAAGTAGGGCGGGCCTGGCGGCCGAAAGCCATCCCGCCGCATGAATAGGCTTTTGCCACTAGTGAGAAGGCCGCGCCGAAGCGCCACGTCGGGCCGCCAGTAAAACGTAGTGATTGCGTGTTGACATGAGGCAAACGCGACGCAAGACCGAAGGGCCGTGCTGGAGTCCGCCTTAAGCTGGTTCCGCTCAATGCCCGCAGAAAGGCTACGGGCAAAACGTATGCTGAATAGAGCATTGTGGCCCATGCCCGCGTTTGAATCAACAGGCCGCCGCAAACTGCGCGGCCCGTGTTATCGCTGGATGGTTTCCAGATACTTTGCCAGACTGTAAACGCGCATCAGGCGCAGATCCTGATCCCGCTCCACTTGCGAAAATATCGGACCCCACACCGGCATCTCGCGCGTGCCGTGGCCAGGAGTTGTTTCCCCCTGCCCGGAAATGACTTTTTGCACGCGCGCCAGCGGGAACTTCCCACCACTGCGCGCACTAATGCGGGTCAGATCCGGAGACGTGATCGCGAGCCATTTCGTCATGGGACCGACGCCCTTCCCGTCCAGTCCGTGGCACGTGGCGCAATAGGCCCGATAGAGGGTCGACCCATCCATCGAGTCGATCAGTGGCGCCGGAGTAGTCTCAAGCCGAGTTGCATTCTCATTTGATTTCGTCTGCGCTGAGGCCGCAATCAAGCCGATAAGGGCGGCGCAACCGATGATTCCTGCTCTTGCTGTCATATCGTCCTTTTTCCACGCAGTGCAAAGCTCGCGCTTTGTTACACGTCGACACAACATAGGGTGAGATGCCAATCCGCGAGTCTGACGCCCGTAGCAGCGCGACAGGCGCGCCCCGCCAGCGTTACGCGGGCAGTTGTGCGAAGAGATAAACACCCGCGAGAACCACGCCGCCGAACACAGCGATTATCGTCAACGCTTCTCCCCAGCGGTCGATCCTGTGAAGAACGCGATAGAAAGCGACTTGCTTTGGGATCAGCCCTTCTTCGCCCGTGGCGATGTGAAGATTATCGTCGCTGTGCAACGCGAGCAGGTTCCGGTAGAGCGCCAGCACCAACACGATCACCGCCAGTACGGTCCATGTTGCAACAAACGGTGTGAATTTCATGATCAGCCTCCGCGGAGAGCAAATGCATTTGCCGCACCAGAGCGCCACAGTCCCATTGGCCAAGCCTCCTACCCATCGTTTTAGCTCGAAGAAACAAGGGTTTCGCGGGATTAGCGGTGGCGGTTCCACGATTCGTCGCAAGCGAAACGGCTTCGTTCGCGGCAGACCGGCGTTGCCAAAAGACGCAAGCCGCGCAGTACGCTGCGTCATTTGACGCGCGCGCACCCGTCAGCGAATCCCGAACTGCAAACAAACACGGGAATTAGTCGGTCTGCCAAACGGATTAACAACTGCACCACGGCGTGCAGCACCAATTTCGAGGAGGGCGTTATGTTCGAACAAATGTTGCTTCCAGTCGGCCATACCCATCAGACACGATGCGCCGTATTCGCATTCGCGGGAGAGGTGAGCGTTGTTGTTGCCGCAGCCCTGATGATGGCTTGGTTCGACGTGGTTCCGATGGCTCCGCTGCGTAATGTCGTCCCGCTGGTCATGTCGGCCCCGCCACCTCCGCCTCCGCCTCCAGCACCGGCGACGCTGGCTCGCGCGCCGGAACGGACGGCTCCGGTCAAGCCCGTGTTCAGAACGTTCGTTCCGCCGAGGCTGACAGCGCCGCAGCATGACCATCAACGGGCTGTGGTCATTGCAGAGGCCGAAACACTACAGGATCTGTCTGGCCCCGGCGTACCCGGAGGAGTTCCGGGAGGAATCCCCGGAGGTGTGCCCGGCGGCTCGTTGAACGATCTGCTGGGGAACATTCCTGTTCCATCACCGGCTGCTCCGGTGAGCAAGCCGGCGGCGGCTCCTGCTCCTACTCCGGCGACTGCGAAGCAGGTACGCGTTGGCGGTGACGTACAGGCCGCGCTCCTGACTCATGAAGTCGCGCCGGTGTATCCAAAATTCGCATCGCGAGCGCGGGTCGAAGGTACGGTGGAACTTTCCGCCACCATTGGGATGGATGGAAAGGTAAAGGATCTGCAACTTGTCGATGGGAATCCGCTTCTCGTCGACGCCGCCGTGAACGCGGTAAGGCAGTGGGTCTACCGGCCCACCTATCTCAACGGCGTACCGGTGGAGGTGCTTACTGTCATTCACGTCAAATTCCACTTGATCCACCCTGCGGATTGAGCAGTCTTATGGGATCGGGAAATCAGAGTTCGGGCCGAGTGAGACTGCCGCGAGTGAAGGCGGACGCGAGTCCGGTTCGTGGCTCCGCCGTCGCCGGACCAGCGGCGAGCTCGGCCCAGCCCGGAGACAGGAGCACAAACGCACTGCGAACCGGTTCCTATTACTGCCAGTGTGAGAGAGTCCGCCACGACACGAAACTCGTCGTGCTCACGGGAGGACCAGGCGGCGGGAAGACGGCGGTCCTGGAAATGGCGCGGCGGTATTTTTGTCCCCACGTCGCAATTGCCCCCGAGGCCGCCAGTATTGTTTTCAGCGGCGGGTTTCCCCGAACGACCACAAAGGAGGGAAGACGCGCTGCCCAGCGCGCCATTTTTCATATACAAAGAGAGATCGAGGCTATCGCACTGGCAGACCGCAAGACGGCGGTGGTGCTCTGCGATCGTGGAACTCTCGATGGACTCGCGTACTGGCCCGGTTCACGGCAGAGCTTTCTTGACGAATTCGGTGTCGATTTCGAGGAGGAACGGAACCGCTACTCCGCTGTCATCCACGTGGAGGTGCCCGCCCTGGCGTGGGGATATGAAAACAACCGGATCCGGAACGAGAGCGTCGATCAGGCCCAAAAGATCGACAGGCGCGTGGCGCGGGCGTGGCGAGGGCATCCGCGATTCATGAATGTCGGCGCGCAGGCGGGATTTCTGGACAAACTTGCCTGCGCAATCGAACTGCTGCGCGGTCAGCTCCCGCCCTGTTGTCAGACGCCCCTGCACGCATTGGCAAATAATTCCGGTACAAGCATTCCAGCCGCATAGTAATTTGCAGCAACGCGGGGCATCATCGACGGCGACGGTCGCCGATCGTGCGCGTCATTGAACCGCGTCTCCCGCTGCTACTTTGCCGCGAGCAGATTCCCGATCCCGTCGCGCAGCGTCTTCAGGCTGACGGGCTTCGCTATATATGCCGTGAAGCCCGCTTTGAGTGCACGGTCGCGGTCGCTGTGCATCGCGCTCGCAGTCAGCGCCACGATGGGAAGGCTCTGAAGCTTCTCGTCCTGCCGCATCGCCTTGACAGTTCCATAGCCGTCGAGCACAGGCATATGGATATCCAGCAAGATCAGATCTGGCGCCGAGGCACGCGCGATGTCGAGTGCTTCCTGACCATCGCCCGCCTCAAGGATTTCATAACCCGAGTGTTCGAGCAGCGTACGGATCAACTCCCGGCTACTCGGCTTATCGTCGGCTACGAGTATCTTCTTCATCCCTGCTCTCTGCGAGGCATCGTAAAGCTGAAGCGGCTGCCCTTGCCGACTTCGCTTTTTACCCAGATCCGGCCCCCGTGAAGCTCCACGATGTGACGGGTGATCGTCAATCCGAGCCCCGTCCCTTCGCGAACGCCTTTGGTTGTTGATCCAACCTGGTAGAACTTGTCGAAAATGGACTCCTCCTCACCGGCAGCAATCCCGACGCCAGTGTCTTGAACGGAAATGCAACTGAAGTCGGCGCTTTCACTGTCACCAATCTCTACGGTGACACTGCCGCCCGAGGGAGTGAATTTGAGGGCATTGCTCAGCAGATTCAGCAGAACTTCCCGAAAGCGAACTTTGTCAGCATCCAGCGGCCACCTGCCTTCAATCCGTGACCGCAGATCGATGCCTTTGTTTTCCGCGGACAAACGGACGCTGTCGAGAGTCTCCGCTATTTCGGTGGAACTCTCGAACACTTCTCGCCGCAACTCGACCCGTCCCGATTCGATTTTGCTGAGGTCGAGAATGTCGTTAATTAATTCGAGGAGATGCTGGGAATCACGATGGATGTGCTCGACAAATCGCCGCTGCTTCGGGGTCAAAGGCCCCTGAATCTCTTCCCCCAGCAATTCAGAAAAACCTATTATCGTGTGCAGAGGCGTTCGTAACTCGTGGCTCATGCTCGCCAGGAACTCGCTCTTCAAGCGATCAGCGCGCTCCACTTCCAGATTGCGGCGTTCCAGCTCGACATTTTTCGCGGCCAGCGTTTTGTTGAAACGCTGCTCCATCGAAAGCATCTCTTCCTCGATGCGCTTACGTTCCGTGACGTCCCGAATTATTGCAACCACTCGGACTTCTTCACCGGCGTGAACCGGGCTGAGGCTGATTTCCACTGGAAACTCGGTGCCATCCTTGCGAAGCGCACTCAGCGTCAGTCCCTGTCCCATCGGCCTGGTCACGGGGTTCTCCCAATACGTTGCCCGCTTGTCTACATGTCCGTTGCGCGATGAGAGCGGTACCAACTTCTCGATTTGCTGACCGACCAGTTCTTCACGCGTATATCCGAATAACGATTCGGTTGCCCTGTTAAGCAGCACAATCCGGCCGGCCCGATCTACTTTGACAATGGCGTCTGGCGCCGCTTCGAGAAGTTCCCGGAAACGCGACGCTTCGCGAGCCTCCTGCTCTGCTGTCTGGATTAGCTCTTGCAATCTTTCTATTTCCGTTTCAGTGCCCGCATCTTTTGAAAGAGATTGGGGCGGCCATCCCATGACCGTAAGGAAGACGCCGCAGGTGTCGCCGGACGGCGTGAACCATCCGGATCGGATAATTTCCACATCGATCGCTGCCCCATCCTTCTTTATCCATGAGTGCGGACATGTTGTATCTGAAAGCAACTTCGGGACCGGAGAGATCAAAATATCGTGAAGATCTCCACCAGCAAGCATCGGTGCGTGCTGGCCGATCGTTTCGCTCTCAGTCCAACCCAGCAAACGCTCCGCATGAGAGTTCCAGAGGCGCACTGTCCCCTTTAAATCCAATGCGATAACAGCGCATGGTGAGGCGTTCGCGAGTGCGGTCAGAGATTGATTCATATCAAAGTACAAGCGGCGTACCCCGGATGCTTGGCTGTATCGCAGCATGATATCTCAACCCAGTCGACCGCACCCGTTGCGCCAAATTCCACGCCGCTCTGCGTGTACTGGCGCAGCTCGACCTTCTTTCCTCGGCCGCCGGGACCGCGATTCCGCTGCCCGGGGAACTCGCTATCCGCCAAAGAACAGGGCGGTTGGAGTCATATCCGGGAGGCGGCACACGCCACCGCATGATTCGGGCGCGCCTGGCTGGGCGAATGCTTTGACCAGAGTGAACGTGCCGAATCCGTCTTAAGGGCTGGAGGCAAGAGGAGATTCCGACGATGTTGAAACTACAGAAAATTTTATTCCCGATGGACTTTTCCGAGCGCTCCCGCGCAGCCGCGCCGTTTGTTCTTTCGCTGGCTCAACGTTATGAGGCGCAGGTGATTCTGCTGCACGTCTTCGAACCCCCGCCTGCCAATTACGCGGGCATGGGCGTGCTTTACCCGGAGATCTATGACTTCGACGATATGCGTGGCGATCTGTTGCCCAAACTCGTCGAATTTGCCGCGACGGAATTACCCAAAGTCGACATGGCATGTAGGGTGGAACTTGGCAGCGTCGCCGCCGTGATCACGGAGTATGCCGACGCGAATCAGATCGATCTGATTGCCATGCCTACCCATGGTTATGGTCCGTTCCGCCGCGCCCTGCTTGGCTCTGTGACAGCCAAGGTGCTGCACGACGCCAGAGTTCCGGTCTGGACGAGTGCGCATGCGCCGGAACCCTCGCACCGGGCGCACCCGAAGCCTCGCTTTATCCTTGCGGCACTGGACATGCAGCCGGAAAGCCAGCACACGCTCGAGGCCGCGCTACAACTCGGGCGTGAATCCGGCGCGCACGTCGAAATCGTCTACGTCGCTCCCGAGGGCGAGATCAGTCAGGAGCATGCGGAGAGCCGGATGGCTGAGTTGATCGCGCGCGTCGAACGCGAGCAGTCGGCGACGGTGGCGGAGTACGAAGAGGCGCAGGCGGATGTCGTTGTCGACGGTGGCAGTATCGCCCAGTTCATCCGGCGCGCCGCACTTCGCCAGCGGAGCGATTTGATCGTAATCGGGCGGGGGTGCATTCAGGGCGGCCTGAGCCGTCTGCGAGCCAATGCTTATACGATCATCCGCGAGGCGCCTTGCCCCGTGTTCAGCGTCTAGAGGCGCAGGGCGGCGAAGAGGGAAGGACTTGTGCGTGCTCATTGAGCATGCTGGATGATGAGAATGCTGTTGGACGGAGACTCTGTACCATTTACGGTAGCCACGATCGGATAGTCTCCGTCCGGCATCGATGCCGGAATCTGAATCGCGACTTGATAGAGGGCCGCATAATTGCTCAGGACTTCGCCGAGCACAGGGACAGCAGTACCACCGAGGGCGACGCGGACTGGCTTCTGAGTCGGCGGCGCTACTACCGCCGGTTCCTGGCCGGCCGGCACAACGGGATTGGTCGGCCCAAAGCCCGTGCCCCAGAGCTTGATTACGTCGCCTGGTCTCGCCGGAACTGTCGTCAATCCGGAGAAAGTCTCGTTTTGGCGGCGGCGATGCTGTCATCCACGTACGTGGCCACTGGCTGATTCCCCGGCCGCTGAAAGAAGGCCGGACTATATAGTTGCGAAGTTCGTCGCGAATGACGCGCTTGGACTTCGGTTCTTCAGCTTCGATGGGCGTACACCGAGGGCTGTTTCGATCTCTCGGGTAATGGCAGCGCCAACTGGATGTTGTCGCTGGACCCTTCGAGTATGATCCATAGAGAATCCAATCATGCGGAATCCAATAAAGATAGCGGCGTTGGGGCTGCTGCTCGCAGCACCATGGATTGCGTCCGGCCAGACCGACGAGATTCAGGTCTATGACGGAGAGATCGCCGAGAAAGGCATTTTCAATCTGACCTGGCATAACAACTTCACACCGGTCGGACCGAAAACGCCTGCGTTCCCCGGCGCGCTGGTCAACAACCATAATCTGAACGGCGTCACCGAGTGGGCCTATGGCGTCACCGACTGGTTTGAGGCCGGTCTGTATCTGCCTCTGTACAGCATTTCCGACGCGCGTGGCCCTTCCATCAACGGCGGTAAGATCAGACTCCTTTTTGCAATCCCTCATGCGGCAGAAAGGAAATTCTTCTATGCCGCAAATTTCGAATTCAGTTACAATTCGCGCCACTGGGACGACCGAACCTACACGTCCGAAATCCGTCCCATCATCGGTGTCCATCTCAAGCCGTGGGACTTCATCGTTAACCCGATTCTCGACAATTCCTGGTATGGCGGCTTCAAGAGCCTCGACTTTGCACCGGCCACGCGCATTGCATACAACTTCAATCCCAAATGGGCCGTCGCCGTCGAGCACTATGCCGACTACGGAAGACTGCGGGACTTCGATTCCGCCCACGACCAGTTTCATCAAATCTGGGGCGTTTTCGATCACGACGCCAAATTCGCCCACATTGAAGCCGGATTCGGGATCGGGGTTACCGCCGGTTCCGACAAACTGACGCTGAAGCTGATGTTCTCGCGCGACCTGAACTCGAAGCAGGACGTGCAAACACCAACCGCTAAACCTCCCCAGTGACAAGGCCTCGGAACAGGTTCTCCGCCGCGGCGCCGAAAAGCCCGTTTGCCGCCCTCTTTCAGCGATTTTTCAGGCGCCGTTGCTGCAATTAAACAGGTCGGAGCCGGAACCTCCGACAGGAGAGAACCTATGAGGATCAGTCAGTCTTTGTCACGACGTTCGATGATCGTTGCCGCACTCGCAACAGCCTTCGTCTCAGTGGCCGCCGCGCATATCCGTATCGCGCCCACGGAATCCGCCACAGGCGCACGGGAAAAATACACCATGCGCGTCCCCAACGAAAAACAGGTCAACTCTTCGAAGGTCGTGGGCGAGTTCCCGGACGGGCTGGATATCTACGACTTCGAATTCAAACCCGGCTGGAATATCGAATTCAAGAAGAACGAGAAAGGCAAGATTGTGGGCGCGACATGGACCGGCACACTCCACCCTTACGAATTCATCGAGTTCGGCATGCTGGGCATCAACCCGAAAGAAGAAAAGGATCTCGTGTGGCGTTTCGTACAGTATTACGATGACGGCAACAAGGAGGAGTTCACCGGTCCGGTCGGTTCCCGGCTGCCATCGCCGGTGACGAAGTTGAAGAAGCCCGCGGAGGCTCCCGCGGCGGCAGGCAAATAAGGGCAACAACTTCTTTCAAGAAAAGGCTCGCCCATTCCGGCGCCGGCAGAGATATGGCTGTGATCGAAAGATTGTCTGCAATTTCCACAATCAGGCATTTACTCTGACCACCCCGGCCTGCCAGAGTCCCTTGACCGTTAATTCAGTGAGGCCGCCGGCCCGTTTAAGAACGAGCCGCTCGCCCTTCCAGACCATGCTTCTTCATCTTGTAGCGGAGCGCGTCGCGTCCAATCCGCAGCACCCGCGCTGCCTCGGATTGGTTCCCATTCGAGCGGGCAAGAGCATCCGTGATTAAACGCCGTTCGTGTTCTTCGAATGAATCGGCGTCAACCGGAGTGACCGCGGGTCGTGCACTGTCGGTCTTCCCCGTACCAGCTGGGTGCCGGAGATATTCCGGGAGATCCTGCACGTCGATCGTCTCCGCGATCGACATCATGCAACCGTGGCCAATTACGTTCTCGAGTTCACGGACATTGCCCGGCCAGTGATGCCGCGCAAGCACGACCTGCGCGCGCTGCGTCAGGCCGCGAACATCCTTGCCGAATTGGCGTGAGTATTTCTCGACCAGAAACTTCGTGAGCAGCGGGATGTCCTCCTTGCGCTCGACCAGCGCGGGAGTATGGATTTCGACCATCGAAAGCCGATAGTACAAATCCTCACGGAACGTCTTTTCGCCAATCGCCGCCCGCAGGTCGCGGTGAGTCGCCGCGATCACACGTACATCGATCTTGTGTGGCGTGAGCGATCCGACGCGGAGGACTTCCTGATTTTGCAGGACCCGCAATAGCTTCGCTTGCGTACCCAGCGGCATATCGCCGATCTCGTCGAGAAAGATCGTCCCTTTATCGGCATACTCGAACAGCCCCATTTTGTCGTGCGTAGCGCCAGTGAACGATCCGCGGACGTGCCCGAAGAGCTCGCTCTCAAAGAGCGTCTCAACGACAGCCGAGCAGTTGAGTACAACGAAATTCCCGCGCTTTGCGGGGCTCGCCGCGTGCAGCGCCCGTGCCGCGAGTTCCTTCCCGGTGCCGGTTTCGCCGGTCACAAGAACGGTCCGGTAGTGTGGAGCAACGCGACGAATACGCGAGAACAGTTCCCACATCGCGGGACCGCGGCCGACCATTCCTTCGAATTGAGCGTCGTTGAGAACGCTGTCGTCAATTGCGACAGCCCTCTGCCGACGCCGCGACTCTTCGATGAGCGCATCGATTCGCTCCCGCATCAGCGCCATTGGGACTGGCTTGTTGAGATAATCGGCGGCCCCTTTGCAGATAGCTTCTACGGCGGACTCACTCGTGTAGTGCGCGGTCATAAGGATAACGTCGATCGCAGGATCGAACTGGACAACGCGGTCGAGCACCTCGAGTCCGGTCAGGCCTGGCATGACGAGGTCCGTCAGTACGATTTGAGGGTGTTCGCGGAAGACAATTTCGAGGCCCTCCTCGGGATCACTAGCGGTGATGATCCTGACGCCCTCGCGTTCCAGTCCGGTCGCCAGCAACTCCAGAATGCCACGGTTGTCGTCGATGATTACGATCGAAACATCTGCGTCTTTGGACATGGCCTTCTCGTTAGCGTACAGCTTCGTCGCCGGCAGTGGGCTCGCTCACAACAGCCAAAAGGAAGAGAATGACGCCTGCGGCGATCACGGGGATGCCGACCGCAGCAAAAGCGATAAACGCGAGGGCGTGGATTGGAATCAGTGACAGCAACTCGATGATCAGCCCTGTAGCGACAATGACACCCGCTCGACGGACTCTCTTTTCAACACCAGTCATTTCGCCCCCTTCCAGAATGCAGCACCCTTCAGGTCCGCGACCTCATGAACCGTATCGTGGCAGCGGGAGGACATGCAGGACAGCTTGCCCGATTTCACCTCGTTCAGCATGTCGGCTGTTTTGTGGTGCCCGTTCACTTCTTCGAATTTTCGGCTGCCAAGGTGGCAGTGCAAGCAGGTGGCATTGGGGAACGGGCTGTACAGCTTGACGTCGGCCGGTTTGGGAATCGTCCCAAAATACTGCACATAAACATGCCGCAGACCATGAATCTTCGTCCTGATCTCGCCGAACATGGCGTAGTCGCTGTGGCAGGTGTAGCAGGCGTGTTCGCGCGGAACAAGGTTGCTCTGGTAGTGGACCGCCGGAATATAGCTTCGATCGTCGTACTTCAGCGTTTCACCGAAGTCGTGCATCACGTGGCAGGAGAGGCAGAATTGTGTGGATGTCGCACGGTCCATGTGTTCCTCGAATCCGCCCCACGCACACAGCACAGGAAGCACCGCCAACACCACGAACGCGAGAATCCTACCCTCGCGCGAGTGGGCGATGCCGGAACGGAAAACGGCGATCAGCGCGAGGACTGCGCTGAGGACGATCAGGGTAATGATTATCGGACGTGGCACGGCGGCTACTTTCCGAGGGAACGGTAGTAATCGACGATTGCCTTGATCTGGGCTGCGCCCAGCTCCTTGCCGAACGCGTCCATATCACTGCCTTTGCCGTCGGTGACGATCTTGATCATTTCGTCCGCAGACACTTTGCCAACAGTTTCATGGACATCCTTCACTTTGAGTTTCCGGCCTTTTGCGGTCTTGCCCGCGCCGTCCGCACCGTGGCAGACGGAGCACTTGTCGAGGTAAATGTCCTTCGGGTCCTTTTGCGCGAAGGCCGATGCCGCGAAAAGCACGCCGATGGCAGAAGCCAGAGCGATCTTCGTCTTCAACATTTTCGAAAAACTCCTTGTATCGCGTTCAGAAATTCCTTGTCCAGGCGAGGAGTAAGATGTCCGCGCCGAAATTATTGCCTGTGATAATTTGCTCCTGATAGTACGCCCGCTGCAGTTGCACTGTCAGCTTCCCGGCCTTGCGCGCATCCCACGAGAGTGACGCGCTGGCGTAGGGGAAGGTCATTGGGCCGTATAGCGCCTGTTCTCCCAGCACAACTCCGAGTCCGTTAACACGAATGTAATTACCTGCAAACGACACCGTGAGGCGTCGAATGGGCACGATGTTGAAGCCTGCTTGCCAGAGCCTCTCGACGTTCTGATCGGTCAGCGTGACATCCGTTATCGGCGCCGGCCCCCGCAGGAAATTGGCGAAGCTGCGCGCGTAAAAACTGTTGTAGGAGAAGCCGGCGAACCCCGAAGCCCGCTCGTTGAACTCGTAAGTGAGCGTCGTGGAGTTGTTTCGCACGTGGTTGGTGTAATCCGCAGTCAACAGCTTGCTATTGCGAATGACGGTCGTATTCTCGATCGTGAACTTTTCGAGAGGGCGAATCCGCGTCACGATGCGACTGCCGATATCCGTGTGCGGAGTCTCTCGGGTGTATGAGGTGCCGTTGTTAATTTCATCGATGTTTGCGCGGATCGAAAAGACCTTGCTCGGCTGCCAGCTCGCGCTGAGCGTCGGCAGTACTGTTTTCGTCCGTAATGTCGTAAGTGGATCGGCAGCGCCATCGCTCAAAAACGCCACGTCGCGCTTCATGTAAGCGATCCCGAGCCGGATCAACAACCCGTGCAGAGGCGTGACCAGCAGATCGTAGTTAGCCGTCGACGTTCCGATCCGCCACTGGTTCGTTTCCACCCCCGATTGCGTCAGGGCAGGCGTCGCACAACAATTCGACGTCGAGGTGAACGTCGCATTCGAGGTCAGATCGAGACGCGAATACTTATAGCCCGCCTCCATGCTAACCCAGTCGTTGACGTCCCAGGTAAATTCCTGATCCACGATGTGATTCGGTTCGCTGAGCCGGGCATTGGAATTGTTAACGAACGAGTAAGGATTGAAGATGGTCGTGGTGGCCCCACGGCCCACACCCGCACCCGACATCACCAGCGAGGCGGGTCCTGAGTAATCGAAAAAGAAGTAGCTGCCCGACGCCTTCAGGCCCGGAAGAAGTGTTCCGTTATATGAGAATTCGCTGACCGGTGTGGAGAACCGGTGGTAGTCGGACCATTGCGCCGTTGTCAGCAGCTCATTCGCGGTGGCTGGATCGCTGGTGTTAATACTGCGTTCCGGGCTGAAGGGGCTGGTCCCAGTGAAAGAATCCGTAAACCGCTGCAATCCGGCCTTGTAGTGAAGGCTCCAGTTGCCCAGTGTGTAGTCCACGCCAGCAGCCACTCGGTTTGTCTCTTCATTGATCAGACCGACGAGGTAGTACGGGTTCGCTCTCTGAAACGATCCGAAAGACGAAGGCGCACCGAAGTAGTCCATGACGCGCGTCGTGTCCTGTGTGCCATCGCGGGTGTTACGCGAATACTCAAAGTTGAATTTGAGATTGTTGGTCGCGTGTACCAGCAGGTTCAGCGAACCCATCTTGCGCACGGTGGCCCAGTTGTGGTCCGAAAGCAGCCCATTCATTCCGTTTGGAACCGGTGCGCTCGCGTTTGGATCGATGTAGTAATAGGACTGCCGAAAGGTGGCACGCAGCTCGTAAAGCTTTTTCTTGCGGACCGTCAATTGCGTCGTGCTCCACGGCTCGCCCCCGATGCCGTTGCTGAAGATCGAGTAGTCGTCGGCAAAGGTGTTTGCGCCAGCTTGCGCGCGGCCGATCAGATTGAAATCCAGAATGCGGAATCCGCTGTTCAGGTTGAACAGATTCTGATACATCGGACGATAGCCGTTCACGCTGGTAAAGCGGTAGCCGGCGGTGATCGATCCCGTATTCTCGAAGTCACCGAGCACAACTGGTTTGTCGTCCTGCGCGCAGAGGGGAACCGTGACTACGAGGGTCAAGAGCGCGAGCAGGCTTTTCATTTGCATCCTCATTAGTTCAGGAAGTACTCGCTTGAGTTCGATCCATGAATCTGAGAGTGGCAGCGGGTGCAGTCACCGAGCGTCTGGAAGCTCTGTCGGCCATGCGGAACGTTGACGCCGGTCGGCGACACGTGACACTGAAGGCACAGCGTTCTCTCTTCACGGCGCGCGAGCAGCGCCTTGTTGGTGCTGCCATGCGGCGTATGGCAGGTTGCGCAGCCCTCCACCTTTACGGAGGCGTGTTCGAATGCCCAGGGACCGCGCTTTTCAGTGTGGCAAGCCACGCAGGTCTCCCAGTTGGCCTTCACCAACGAGGCGCGGTTGTTGCTGCCGTGTGTCGCGTGGCAGTCCGTGCATTTCATAGCGCCTTCCGGTACGCGGTGATGCTGCGGCAGGGCGAACGCCGCTCTGACGTTGGCGTGGCACTGGTAGCACAGTTCCGGCTGGCTCTTCTTCAGCAGGTCGTTGTGTAGCCAGCGGTTCTCTTCCGGCAGCGCGGGCACACTCATGAACTTCGCCTGCGCGCTCTGTACTGCGGTCGCTTTAGGTGCTTCCGCCGCGGACACGAGGTGAGTAGCGTGACAGTCGCTGCACGACACGCCGTTCATAACGTGCGTGGAATGATCGAAGCGCGACTGGTCTTTGCTGGTTTGGTGGCATTCGAGGCAGCGGGCCGAGTTCTTCTTTGCATTGTCTTTGAAAGCAAAGATCAGTCGCGCGGCGGCGACCGTTTTGGCATCGTCTCCGTGAGCCGCCTCTTCACCGTCTGCATGCGCGCGGCCTGGCCCATGGCAGGTCTCACAGCCCGTGACCGAATCTTCTTTTTGGTGCAGATCGGCATGTACCGTTTTGCCGAACTCACGGAATTCCGCCTTGTGACAGGAGCGGCAGCGTTCTGCGCCAACATACTGGCTGCCGTACTGTCGTGGGATTGGCCGGACGCTCACCGAAGCCGGGGCGTCGGACGCGGGTCTGGTTTGAGCAGACAGATCAAGACCAATCAAGCCAAGCCCATATACGAGCAACGTCGCCACGGAGAAGACCAGCTTGCTCGGAACGGCTGTCAGTTTCGGGCTCAGCGACATGCGCGCCTGAAGCGCATGCCCGTCGCCAACTCCGGGTTCTTTGATTTCAATGCTTTAGCCTGGACACGCTTGGCTGCTGCGCCATATGACCCAACCCGTTCACCCAATACGGCTGGATTGGGCGTGATATCGCGGTGTCTGGCCGCGCACTTTGAACCACTGTTTCCGGAACTCAACCGAGCCACCCACACCGCGCATCCACACCATGCAACCAGCCTTATACGCTCAGTACGGGGCACGGCATGTCGCGGACAAGCGAATAGACGTGCGAACGGAAGCGCCCGGCGAACGCCGGTAGCAGACCGCGGCCGATCAGTACCAGATCCGATTCGTGAGCGCGGGCGGCGCGAGCGACCACCTCGGATACCCCGCCGGCCTCAAGGCAAACGTTGAAGCTGGTCCCCAATTCCGACTCGATACGTGCGATCGTCTGCCGCGCCGTATCTTTGAGGAATTCCGTCAGTTCGCCGCCCATATATCGCGATGCGCCGGCTTCCGGTGAAGGCACTGCGTGCGCGAGGTACAGTTTGGCATTTACGTCCTTCACCAGGTGAGCCGCATACTCAATCAGGCGGACAGCTTCCGCCTCGGTATCGATCGCACACACAATCGTTCGCCAATCCGTGTGGTTTAGCGTTGGGTTCTCGCAATGTGCGTCGGTCCATACGGCGCAATGGGCGTCATGAAGCACTTTGGCCGTGACGGAGCCCAGGAGCGCAGCACGGAAGGGTCCGTGACCCCGCGTCGGCATCATGATGAGATCCGTCTTCCACTCGCCTGCTCTTTCCGCGATGCAAATCCCGGGATCGCCCTCCTGCACCACGCAACTCACGGAAATCCCCGGGAATGACGCTGCGAACTCGCGGAGTCGCTGTTTGGAGTCTTCGATCACGTCATCCAGTGGAAAGTCGAAGACGATAGGGGAATCGATGGCGCCATACGCCATAACCGGCACCTGCACAATGCGCAAGAGAGTCAAAGCGCTCTTGAAACGATCGCACGCCGCCTGCACGTGAGGCACAATCGCGCGGCTGCGCTCTGAAAAATCGACGGGGAAAAGGATGCTTTTAAATGGCATTTTGCCTGCGCTCCTTACATGCCTTTGTGCATCTCAACAACCGGAGCGACAGAGTCGTCGGGATGAAACAAGATCGGTCTTTCTCCCCGTATCACCAGCGGTTTAGCGAGACTAAGCTTTACCCGGCTCTTCGCGGCGCTGCGTCGCCCTGAGCCATTCAACGCAGGCAATCGGCGTGTTGGCGCAGGCGTCATCCTCTCGTGTAGGGCGGTCAGGCGCACGTCTGCAGTGGTCGCGACGTACAGCAAATGTGGAATGCGGAGCGCGGCTCATGCGCATGGCTACGGCCCACGACCAGAGGATCGGCATGATGCTTCGCTACCGCCGCGCGTACAACCGGCAACAGGAACCCCGGCTCGACTTCCGCGTCGACCTTCGTGCAGGCTTCCCGCTGGATTTCTTCGATGATGGCGCGCGCGTCCTCCTGAAGAATCGGCAAGACTGCCGGGATGCAACATTCCATCCCAGCCACGTCATCCTTTGTCGGAACCGCAACTGCATGAACGACGTGAAGCAGAAGAAGCTTTGAACGCAATCCTCGCAGCTGTCTCAAGTACGTGGCAGCTCCCTTCCGTAAGGTCAATCGCGCACACGACGTGGCGAAGAGGTCCTGTGTTGGAATCGGACGAAGGGACATGGGCGGTCGTCCAGACGGGCTTAGTGGAGTCATGAAGTACTTTCGCGGTGACCGAACCCAGCAAGAGGCGTCTGAACATCCCTCGTAACCGCCGATCGCGTGAATAAGAATCACTTTGCCGTTGAATTGGCGCGCCATCGCGGCAACGGAACCTGCTCCGCCCTCACAACGCGGGGAGAAATCGACTGGAAAAAGGAATGGAATCAGCAGAACTGCCGAAGCTGCGATGCGGAAAACAACACCGATCAGAGTTGCACGCCCAGTCGTTCACTGGGTTAAGCGCAAGAGGGCCACGGCGCAATGCCGCGTCAGCACACGCAGAAATGTGCAAACCGAGCCTCCGGCACTTGCCACGACATCGAATGCGGACTTCATTCGATGGTTACGATAAGATTCACCCGCGCGTGAATCGACGAATCGAATTTGCTCAGCGTCGCCGGACGCGACCAGTGGTTGAAATACCGGGCTTTCAGCGTGTAGTCGATGTCGTCGCTGAGCCCGTCGAAATAGTAGTGCCCGTCAGTCTGACGGGAATATCGGAATCGTGGAGCACCTGAGCCGTCACGGAACCGAGCAGAAACCGGCGGAAGATGCCTCTTCCATGAGTGGGCATCGTTATCAGGTCGATCCCATTACCAGCAGCGTAGTCGGCGATCACGGCCGCTGGGAGGCCGTCAGCAACCTGGCGCGCGACCACGAAGTCGTCGAGGCAGGGCGATCCGAAAGTCTGGAGCTTCGAAGCCGCCGCTTCCCGCAGGGATGCCAACCATGCGTCCGGAGCCGGCGCATCCTGAGTGTAGAGGCTCTCATAGTCGCCGAGGGCGTGAATCAGGGTGACCCTTCCGTCGAATTGACGCGCTATCGACGCGACGTAACGCGCCATCTGCCCACACCGATCGGAGAAATCAACCGGAAAAAGAATATTGCGGAATATCGACATCTCGGCTCTCCTTTGCGTTGTTCAAGCGCACCGCAGCCGCCAAGTGCAGGGTCAATGGAATCAATACTGTTTCTGAACTCCTGCGCGAAAGAGCGCAAATACTCAGCGTTGGGGCGCGTTATTTGGCCTGACGCTGCTGGAGGGATGTGAGGGGGCGTCATCTGGCAATGCAAACGCTTTCGCCCTGAGCCACTGCCTTCGGCTTGCGAGCAGCAGCTTTTGGATCTCAACAGCGCCAATCAGGTCGTAGCGCCGGTAATGCTCGCCAATGGTGCAGAAATGCTGCAGGCTCTGGACACAGACAACCCTGTCGGCCTCGTTCTGCAAACGAGCAAATGCGCCAAGAGGACCCACTGGCGCCGCGGCTACCAGGAGACTCGGCCTGGCGCGTCGAATGAACCGGAGAGCTGCCAGCATCGTGTCGCCCGTTGCGAGTCCGTCATCGACGACGATTACCGGACGTCCGCAAACATCAAGTGCCGCGCAGTGCCGATGGTAGAGCGCGTTCTCCCGGGCGCCGCTTTCGACTTCATCTGGAACGATCTCGGCCAATTCACACGCGGAGATTCCCATCGTGTTTATTAGTTCCTCGTCAAGGACGTGTTCCGCGCCGACCACCGCGCCTATGGTTATTTCGCGCTGCCAGGGAACCGCAATCCTGCGAGCCGCCATTACATCGAAAGCGAGGTGAAGCCGGTTCGCCACCTCATACCCAACCGGCACGCCTCCCGGAGCGAGAGCAACGACAATCCCGTCGGGTGGCAGTTCGCTGCAGGCCAACTCCTTGGCAAGATGTCTTCCCGCGCATAGGCGGTCTTCGAACGGCGAATCATTCATCGTTGACTCCGTACGAGACCTTCAGCACTTCCCGCGCCAGGTTTAGCGGGCGCGACGCCTGGCGAAAGGCCACAGCCTGCAACAAACGGCTGTCTGCTGTTGGGGTATGGGAAGGTCGGATGCGCGCGTTGGCTCAGTCTGTCGCATCACGCAAGAGACAAGGGTGTGGCGCGAAGGTGGATCGGTTCAATGGCCTTCGTGCGGTAGTTAGCGGGCGGCTACGATGCTGGTCGTCGTGGGTTCGATTACCAATCCCCGCACGAAATGCACCAGCCACAAATACGTCAGAGTGGCCGCACCGAGGAACGCGAAATAAGAAAGGGGCAGCGGCGTAAAACCGAGAGCGTTCGCGGCCGGTATGAATGGCAATAACAGACCCACAACGATGGAAAGCAGAATCGTTGCGACGAGCGGTAGACTCGGGCGGCTGCGAAAGGGATTGCCGCTGGTCCGAATCACGAGTAGGACGAGTGTCTGCGTCGCGAGGGATTCGACGAACCAGCCAGTGTGAAACAACGACTCGCCGGCGCGGAAAAAATGAAGCAAAACGTAAAAAGTCAGAAAGTCGTAGAGAGAGCTGACGGGGCCGACAATCAGCATGAATTTCCGGACGACGGAAATATCCCAGCGCTGTGGGCCCGCAATCCTGTCGGCATCCACATGATCGGTCGGAATCGTAATCTGCGCCAGATCGTAGAGGAAGTTATTCAACAGAATCTGCGTAGGCAACATCGGGAGAAACGGCAACAGCATAGATGCCGCGGCCATGCTGAAGACGTTACCGAAATTGGAACTCGTGCCCATAAGCAGGTACTTCATAACATTCCCGAACGCCTTTCGACCCTCGAGAACGCCGGCGTGAAGAACATCCAGTCCGGGCTCCAGGAGGATGATCTCGGCTGCGTCGCGCGCCACATCGACAGCCGTCGAGACCGAAATGCCGACATCGGCGGCATGAAGAGACGGTGCATCGTTGATGCCGTCTCCCATGAAGGCGACGACATGCCCGCGATGCTTCAGCGCCAGGATGATGCGATTCTTCTGAGCTGGCGAGACGCGTGCAAAGACGTTGGTGGTCTCGGCGACGTGGCCGAGCGCTGGATCGGTCATCGACTCGAGTTCGTCACCCAGGAGAATTGACTCACCGCCGATCCCCACGCGCTCACAGACGTAACGCGTAACCAGTTCGTTATCACCAGTCACAATCTTGAGCTGAATGCCGTCGTGACGCAGCTTCGCGAGTATCTCCGCAACGTCACTGAGAGGTGGATCGACGAAAGTCACCAGACCGGCGAAACACATACCATCCTCGTCATCAACCGCGTAGCTCGATTTGAAGGTGACTACCTTGTGGGCGACGGCGAGAATCCGCAAACCCTGCCTGCTGAGTTCCTGAAACTGCTTCAGGCAAGCGTTTCTGACGTCGGCGTCCAACTCACCGCTTGTGTTGCCCGACTCGAGAGCCGAGCAGCAAGCCAGCACACCCTCCGGCGAGCCTTTGGCAATCAGGACGCGTGAACCAGTCCTTTCGAGCACCACCGAGACCCTTCTCCGCTCGAAATCGAAGGGAATCTCGTCGATTTTCCGATAGTCATCTGGAAGCGTGCACTGGCGATCGAGAATGGCGGCATCAAGAGGGCTGCGAATGCCAGTGTCGTACCGGCTGTTCAATTGGGCAAGCAGCAAAACGTGTTCAGATTCGTTCCCCGCGGCGTCGAGCGCGCGATCGACCTTCATCGTTCCTTGGGTAAGGGTTCCCGTCTTGTCGCTGCAAAGAACATCGATGCTCCCGAGATTCTGGATCGATGCCAGGTGTTTCACTATCACCCGCTTGCGCGCCATATTTACCGCTCCCCGCGCGAGCGTGACTGAAGTGATCATCGGAAGAAATTCTGGCGTCAATCCGACGGCAAGCGACACAGCAAACAAGAGCGACTGCAGTGGGTTCCGGTGTGCGGCGATGCTTACGACGAGCAGGAAAAGCACCAGAAACAAGACGGTTTGCAGGATCATCGAGCCGAATCTGCGGAGTCCCCGCTCGAATTCAGTTTCCTCGGGTTTTACGGCCAGCCGTTGAGCGATGTCGCCAAATACCGTTTGGATGCCCGTGGAAATGACGACAGCCTCAGCCGAGCCGCTGACAACGCTGGTGCCCAGAAAGACCATGTGTTGGGCATTGGGATCTCTGGAGGGAGGTGCATCCGGAATAGCTCCTTTGTCCACCGGAAACGACTCGCCCGTCAGCGCGCCTTGCTGCACGTGAAGGCTCTTGTCAAAGAGCAGCATGGCGTCCGCTGGCACCAAATCGCCCGCTGACAAGCGCACTAAGTCTCCGGGTACGATGTAACGTTGCGCAACTTCGCGCCAGGCCCCATCGCGCCTGACTGTCGCGGTAGGGAGCACCTGCTGGCGTAGATCATCCGCTGCGCGTTGAGAACGCCACGTCTGCAGGAAATTGATCAGCGTGCCAAGGATAACGATGCTGCAAATGATGGCTGCGTCGATCGTCTGCCCGAGAAATCCCGATATTCCGCCCGCCAGCAGCAGGATGATCGCGAGCGGATTCAGAAACAGGATGAGCAGGGAAACGAGGGCGCTCCGGCGTTTTGCCCGTGCTGGTTCGTTGAAGCCAAATTGCTTGAGCCTCGCCTCTGCCTGTTCGCTGGACAGGCCCGATGGGGAAATATATGCGCCTAAGCCTTGCAAAGGAGGGTGAGCCGCGACCGCCATCGACTACCACGCTACTGCCGATTCTCACGCAATGCACCGGTTGTCGGGGCTGTAACGGTGATCTGTCCCTGCTCGAACGTCGCTTTGGCCAGAAACGGGTTGATCTTTTCACGCAGAGGAAACACGGAATAATGAGGCGACTTGTGCTCCTTCGCCGGGTCAGCTTCGACGAGGATCGTGTCCGGCAGAACTTCGACCAGAAGCTCGCGCGGATCGAGATCATGGACAGCCGCGGTAATCCGAACGCGGCCACTGTCGCTTTCGATGCCGGCGAGTGCACAGAGCATCGTTTCCTTCTCTGCGCAACGCCAATCGTCGCCGGCCGCCGCCGGATGATGCCGCTGGCGGTAGATTTCATAGGCCCGCCGCTGCACGCTTTCGTGAAGCTGCGCTAACCGCCTGCGAAAGCTTTGCTCCTTGTCGGGAGTGACCACCATAAGTCTTACGGGCAAACCGGACATTGGTATTAGCTCCTCGAAGCAGGGAACGCGGCTGGTTCGTCGCGTCCCAAAATCAAAAGGTCACGCCGCTGCGTTGGGAAGCGGTTCGCATGCGAGCCGCGGTTGGAAGCATGGCGGCGCGGAAGACCGGGCGTCAACTCGCGCCGGCCCGCGTTTTGACCTCTACTCCTCCCGGCTCTGCTTTGGTCTCCTCCGGTTTCACCTTGGGCGCCAGCAACCGCAGCACGCCATTCTCCAGACTGGCGGTGACTTTATCGACCGCGATCGCTTCCGGCAAGTTGAATCGCCGGTACAACGTCTTCTGGTCGAACTCGCAGAAATGCACGTTTTCTTCGTTGGTTTCATGCTCGTGGTGCGCCGCCGCTTTCACGATCAGAGCGTCCGGCTGAGCGATCACATTCAGGTCCCCCGCTTCAAACCCCGGAGCACTGAGCCGGACCTTGAATGCGCCGTTTTTCTCGATCAGCTCCGCTTGCGGGATCTGGAGCACGTCCTGCTCTGCGGTGAACCAATCGTCCAGAGCGAATCCATCAACTCCGCCGCGCCGCTGGAAGAGTTCAAAGGCGCGCTGACGGACCCGGTCCGAGAGCGCCTTGAGATCGTCCAGCACGGGCGCAGGCGCCGCTTTCTTTCCATCAATTTTTTCGACTGCAACTTGTGCCATATTGGTTTCTCCTTATCATTGAAGAAAAGACTGAAAAATGGCCGTTCAGCGAACGACCGAAATGTCGTCAATAACCTCCGTAACGCCGGGAGCCGCCCACGCGGCGCCTTCCGCGGCCTCACGCTCTGCCCACGAACGCACGCTGCCGTAAAGGTGCACCCTGCCGTCGGCCGCGTGAACAGAAATCCGCCTGGCATCCAGCTCGGCGGTGCGGCGTAGCGCTTCGGCGATTTTGCCGGAGACTTCCGCCGAGGTCACCCGAGCGCTTTGATCTTGACGTGGTTATGAACGCGCGTGACCCCAGCTACGCGTACGTATGCACGCTGCCGGTTAGTGTGACGACGTTATCGACGACTGCGGCATTGATATTCGTCGGAGTCACGCGCGGTTCCCATTGAAGTTGGCGAAGGACTTCATCACGAAGGTGCTGCTCCGCCTCTTTCCCTTTGTGAGTATTTGTATGCATAGGCTTCCTCTCGTCAGACTGGGTACCCAGCCGGTGGGTTCACTGGTGGAAATGCAAACTGCGCTCCAGGCAGTTTGCGGCCCAAGTTGTTGATTTTCGGAGGACGCGCCGAAAGTGGCAATGCGCCTCTGCGCGCTTTCACGCTGTTCATGAGGGCTACCCCCCAACTTGACCCAGGTGGGCATCAAAACGCGGCGCGAAATGGCCGAAATTACTGGACTCTCAGATGCATTTCCCCGAAGCGGTGGCTTATGCCAAAGATCAAACGGATTCTCTTTCCTGTGGACTTTTCAGCGGCAGCGTGCGGAGCCGCAAAGTACGTGGCGGCCACGGCAGGTCGCTTTCAGGCCGCCGTGACCATGCTTCACGTCGTCGGCATGGGCGAGCATAGTCTCGCCGAGGAGTTGTTGCCGCTGCGACGCGCGGAGTTGAATACCTTCGCAGCCGACGAACTCAGACATCTGGACGTTCATAGATTGTGCATCACCGGCGACGACCCGGCCGCCGCGATCACCGCGGAGGCGGCCCGGTGGGCGGCGGACCTGGTCATGATGCCCACACACGGGTTAGGGATCTTCCGCCGTTTCCTGCTCGGCTCGGTGACAGGGAAAATCCTCCATGATCTTGACTGCCCCATTTGGACCACCGTCCACTCTGAACAGGTGCCAAAGCTCGAGGAAATCCATTGTCGAAAGATCCTTTGCGCGCTCGATCTCGATAATCGGACCGATCAAATCCTTGCCTGGGCATCGTGGCTGGCTGACCAGTTACAGGCGAGCCTCGGGATCGCGCATGCGACTACAGACCCGAGGGCGCTCTTCCCCCTGAGTCTGCAGGAAGAATTTGCCAAAGATCTGAACGAGCAGGCGGAGCGAAAAATCCAGGAGTTGCTGGCTCGGCTGGGAATGCAAAGCGCGGTTTCCGCCCGGGACATCCGGGTTCGCTCCGGCGATCCGGCCGAAGTACTCACCAGTGCCGCGGCGGAATTTGAGGCTGATCTCATTGTCATCGGGAGGCACAACCGGTCCGGATTGAGAGGCCGTCTTCAACAGAATGCCTATACGATCCTGTGCAGTTCGCCATGCCCGGTTATCAGCATCTGAACTCCCTCTAATCCTTAGCGGCGCAACCCGGCTCTGCGCGTCAGTTGACGTAAATGTAATCGCCCTGCGGGCCCCGTTCTTCAGGAGGGATGGAACGCCGCGCCGGAGTTTGCGTTTGCACATGGAGAGGAGTCCAGGCGCGACGGCAAGCCATCAAGCCTGACGCATCGCATCGTAATGATTTTCGGCACGGATGGTGTTCGGCCGCAGCGGGACAAGTTTGTCAAGAGCGGCGATTGTCTGGATGCGAGCCGATATCCCATCATGACTTTCCGATCGACCGGAATCCTGTTCACAGGCGACGCCAGTCTCTTTTCGGCGAGCGATCTTACATTCGGGGCGTCACGCGGAAGTCACGCTGCACGTCGGATTTCTGAGGCCGACTCAGCTGAACGTCTGCAAGCGGTGCCTGCGCCATCCAACCCATCGTTTGGGCAAGGTGCCCCAGGCGTCCCCGTGGTGCCCGCATGGCCGCGAACGGCGGTCGTGAGACTCGCACCACTTATGCCACGAAGACGACGGGCTTTAGCGCACCGGGGCCACACCTGTCGCCGAGGTTTCTTTTACCGGTACCTCGGATGCTCAAACAGTGGTGGCTGAGCAGTCTCAGCGAAAGGAGAGTGCAATGAACAAACACAACCTCAGGGCCTGGGCAATGTTCCCGGCTATCCTTCTGACCGGACTTCTGGCTACTCCCATCGGAGCACCGGCGGAAGTGCAGGATTCCGAGCAGGTCTCGAAGCTTCTCTCGGACACCAGGACGATGGCATTTCAGCTCAAGGAAGACGCCGCGGCCATGGAGGCATTTACCCGCATGAACGTTAGCTGGCAGAGCCACGCCGCCGCGATTAACCAGATCAGGGACCACGTTAACGCTCTCAGCCGTCAGGTCGCCAAACTGAAAGAGGCCCGGGGCGGTGCCGCTCCCTGGCAGCAGACGGCTATCGATCGGATCAATCCGTTTCTCGACGAGCTCGGCGGTTACACAGCTGCGGTCATCGAGCACATCAACAGCGACCCGAAACACACGCTGGCCGACTATAAGGATTACCTCGAAGCCAATGCTGATTACTCGAGTGATCTGGCGGCCATGATTGGGGACTTCGTGGATTACGGAAGAACAAAGCAGCGCCTCGAACGACTGTCGACGAAACTCGAAGTCGGCGCCGCGGGCAAAAAGCCATAACGGCGCGGCGGTTCTGTTGGGCGCTCTGGCGCGCCGCCCTTCCTCCCGGGTCTATGGGCGGCGCACACAGGGTGAAGTTCCTCGATATTTCATTCCGAAGGAGAATTCTCAAGTGAAACGAACCTGCCGGATTCTGGTCAGCCGTCGTAGCCCGCTGCGGTCCAGGCTATCCGCCAGGCTTTCGTCTCCATTGGTTTACGCCGGTGTCATCCCGTTTCTTCTGCTGAATGTGTTTCTCGCGGCTTATCAGGGGATCTGGTTTCCAATCGATGGAATTCCGAAAGGCCGAGCCGACCATCTCCTTGACCGTGGCCGGCTGTTGTGCGGGAAGGTGGCGAAGCTTCTGGGCCTCCGCGACATTGTCACCCCGCCGCCGCAACAATAGGACTCATGGAAGCCGCTGTCCTCCGTAAGCCCGCGCCGATCGGCCGGCGTCCATTGGAGATCGTCGATGCGGCAAGACCCGCGGTCACAGAGGGCCATGTTCTGCTTCGCGTCCGCGCCTGCGGGGTCTGCCGAACAGATCTGCATATCGTGGAAGGCGAACTTCCACCTCAACATGCCAGTGTGATTCCAGGTCATCAGATTGTGGGTGAAGTTGTCGACGGCGCCACTCATGATCTCCCCGTCGGCCTGCGCGTCGGCGTATCGTGGGTCGGCGGTGTCGACGATACCTGTTTTTATTGTCGGCGCGGCATGGAAAATCTTTGCGACTCGCCCACTTTCACCGGGTACTCCGTTGATGGAGGATACGCGGAATTTGCTCTGGCACGTGCCGACTTTGTCTTCCGTCTCCCGGAAGGGCTCGATGATTTTGCTGCCGCTCCCTTACTCTGCGCCGGAATCATTGGCTTCCGTAGTCTGCGCGTGGCCGGCGTGCAGCCAGGCGAGCGCGTTGGATTGTTTGGGTTCGGCGCGTCCGCGCACCTCGCGATTTCAGTGCTGCGCTTTTGGGAATGCGCGGTTTACGTCTCCACACGTGGCGAGTCTCATCGAAGGCTCGCTGAATCGCTTGGAGCGGACTGGGTTGGGACGGAAGTCCAACGGCCTCCGCTCGCCCTCGACCGCGCAGTAACATTTGCTCCCAGTGGAGATGTCGTTGTCGCTGCACTCTCGAGCTTGCGCAAGGGTGGTGTTGTTGCAATTAATGCTATCCATCTGGATCGGATACCGAAGTTCGATTACGACAGCCTGCTCTGGGGTGAACGGCAGATCCGAAGCGTTACGAATATGACACGTGCTGATGCTCGTGACTTCCTCGAACTGGCGAACCGCATCGGTCTGAAACCCAGGACGACCGTTTTTTCGCTGGAGGAGGCCAACGAGGCGCTGCTGGCGATCAAACGCGACTCCATCGACGGCGCAGCCGTGATTGTTCCGGCTCGATAGGCGCGATCCCACGCATCTCGTGGGTGCTTTGACCAGGCATGCGCATTCCGGCGCAGTTCCTCTCGCCGCTTTCCGTCAATTCGGCTGAACAAACCATGGCAGGCGACGTGCGCTCTCCAGCTTTAGCGGGAGGTAGTCAATGATCGCACTGAACGAGCTCAAAGCACTCTCAACGACACGTGGTCCCTGCTTGACCATATTTCTGCCCCTGCAGGATGGTTTCTCTCACGTCGCGAAAGCAGAGACTCGGTTGGTGGCTGCAGCGCAGCGAGCCGACGAGCTGCTAGCGCAGCAGGGGATGGACGCCGGGAATCGTGCGCGTTTTCTGAGGCCGATCCTCAACCTCGCACAGCATACCCCGCTCGCGGGCCACAGCGGCAGCTTCATCATTTTCCGTGCGCCGGGATCGACCAGGGCGAGTTTCTGGTCCGATGCGCTGGACACAACCATCAAACTCGACGACGAGTTCTTCGTACTGCCGCTGCTCCGGCGGTTAACGAGCCGCGAGTCCTTCTGGTTATTGGCACTGAGCATGAGAAATGTTCGACTGCTTCGCGGTACGGCCACAGACCTGACAGAAGTCGAGCTGCCAGCCGCACTGCCCCACAGCCTGAGGGCAGCGGAAGGTTTTGCAACCCCTGAACTGAGCCTCGACGGCCGGTCCGCCCCGGGAAGGAGTAACGGGCAGAGTGGCGCGGTGCATTTTGGGACTTCCTCGCTGCACGACAAGCAGCCGGCTTATCTCCATGACTTTTTCAAACAGATCGAGCGAGCGATAAAACACACCGTCGAAGCCTCAGGTGAGCCCCTGATTGTGGCTGCGGTGCAGCGAGAGATGGCGATTTATCGCAACGTCAATACATACGCGAGTCTGCTCAGCGAAGCGATTCACGGCAGCCCGGATTCCATGACGGATACGATTCTGCATCAGAGGGGACTTGCGATCCTCCGTCAAAGCCTGGCAGGCCTCGACGAAACGGCTCTGGTAACCATCGAAAGCGCCGCTGGAAGGGGCCTTCTCGAAGACGAAGTAAAAGGCATTTTGGAAGCAGCGCGGAAAGGACAGGTCGAGCGCCTCTATCTGGCGACGCCCGACCACGCGGACGAGGAAGCCGTGAATTCCGCGGCTCTTGCGGTCTTGCGGAATTCCGGGACCGTAGTATGCGGTGAGCTGCCACAGGGAAGAACTGCGGCGGCAATCCTGCGCTATCGCGAGCCAGCCCTCACAGCAGTCTAGACAAAACACAAGGAGAAGGATGATGCCCGCCAGGCAATTCCGTTTTGATGGGGATGCCCGCCGACCCTTACGGAGGAGCCGGAGAAGAAACCCGAACCGGCTCCGGGCGCCGGAGTTCGAGCCCTGATCAGGTCGCGCCAGCGCGTTTTGGGCGGGATCAGGAGAAGCGTATGAAACCAGCCAGTCCGCATCGCGAGGGAGTGATTTGGGGATCTTGTTTTGCCCTTTGCGCCGCAGGATTCTCGTTACTCGTCGCGACAGGAGCGGCGCAAGCCATAATCGATCTCTATATCAGGCTGTACAAGATCGCGCCGCCTTACCAACTCGGCGACTTCCGTTTCACCACAGCCATGGCTCTCATTCTGGCCTCGACGGTCGCCGGGTTTCTTGGCGGGCTGACGCGAGCGATCATCTGGAATCTCCACGTGCGTCGCACGACTGTAGGCAGCGAAACCGGCGACGGCCAAATCGCTAGTGGCAGCTCGCCATCAACAGTGGTCCTTGTAGTCTACGCGACCCGCGAGGGGCGAACCCGTCTTATCGCCGAACACGTGGCCGCCCGCATTCAGAAGGCAGGCTTCGCTGCTGACACAGTTGATGCCGCAGAGGTCCCGCCACGATTCTCGCTGGATCGTTACTGCGCAACCATTGTCGCCGCGTCGGTCCATTGCGGCGGGCACGAACGCGAGATTGTCGCCTTCGTAAGGAGCCACGCCAAAGAACTGAACAGGATGTCCACGGCCTTTCTTTCCGTCAGCCTTTCGGAAGCCAGCTCCGAGGACCCCAAAGCCACCGTGAAACAACGCAACAAAGCGGCGGCCGATGTGAAGGAAATGATCGACGCCTTTGTAAACTCAACGCACTGGCAGCCGGGTCAAATTCTGCCGGTTGCGGGCGCCGTTCTGTTTACGAAGTACAACTTTCTGCTGCGCTTGATCATGAAACGCATATCCCGTCAGGCGGGCGCGGGTACCGATACGTCGAGAGACTACGAGTATACGGACTGGAAGACGCTCGGCGATTTCGTGGATGAGTTTACCCATTCGCTCCCTCGGTCCGGCGTGCTGAACCGCGAGGCCGCGTCTGGACTTCGAATGTCGTCATCAAAACCCGCATGACGACGAACGCTATGGCTGCGATTCATGCGCATGGATTGTCGAAAACAATCAAGCCAGCCTCTTTTCAATGCTGGCCTAAAAAGTAAGGTCATGAGGACAGGACGTGCGAACGCGACTCTGTTTGCATGCGATCCAATGGATCGCGGCTGAAACTCAGCGCGCCGCAGGCACGCGTGACCTCGACGAATTAGAGGACCAAGGGAGGGTGAGTTATGCCGACGAGCTGTTCAATTTCCACAGGTGAACGGTACCGACTGACAGGTGACGTGGTTGGAATGAATCCGGCAGGCCACCATGAATACTCGATTCGGCTGCTTCCTGGCGCCGTCGTCGAGGTAACTGGATGCCCTTGCGCCGACAGTGCCCAACTGGCAGAAGTTCTCTATGAAAAGAACAGATTCGACGTATTCGGGCGCTATCTGGAGGAGAATGCCACGAAAATCACCTCCGTCGCCCCGGCTCCTGGTCCGTTGAAGCAGAACGCTCCGAATCGCTGGCGCGATCATTGCCGGGCCATCATCAAGCATAGAGTTTCACCGCTGAAAACACACCATTCCTCTTGACTGGTGCGGTCCGGCGCCAATGTGCTCCTCCGATGTCCATGATGACTGGAAGCGGCCAGACCGTGGAGGGGATTCGCACTCATTTGACAAACCCAGGCTAACTGCCTGACACGATTCTGCCAGGTAATGATTCGGGGTTTTCTGCGGCGCCCTTTGTCGCGCCGCAGCTATATTCAAGCGCCAGCATCGTTGCGGCAGCCAACACAAGGGCGGCTCCGCTGATGTGGGCTGTCCTCGCCAAGCCGAGCGCCAGACCGCCGTCCATGTCCAGCACACGGATAACGAATGCCGCAACGCCGGCAACAATCTGAAACAGGAGCGCGGCGATAGTCAGTTTGGCGGCCCCGCACAGCACCGCGTCGTCCGGATGGTTCTGGTTCATGGCGACGCAGACACCAAGCAGGAGTCCGGCCGCCAGCAGCGCCATTCCGAGATGGGGCACGAATCCGGATGTCGCATGGCGATAGCCGACTCCGTAGAAGATGGCGCCGATCACGAGCAACGGAAGAATGAAGATTTGGCGCTTTCCGCGCGTGACACCAGCCGTGCCGTGTGGACGTGCGAGTGCTGCCCAGGCCAATGCGGTAAACAGCAGAGGGGAAATTGCGGCGTGCAGACGCGGCGTTCCAGGTATCGCCTCCAGCAGTGCAAGAACGAGTGCCAGCGCGCCTGGCGCCCGCAGCTCGGGATAATTTGTTGAGCGCATCAACAGGCCGATGATCAGATAGATCGTGACGAAGCCCAGAACGATGTGCGCCCACTCAATGGGGGACTCACGCCCGGTAGTACTCACTACAAATGTGCCGCTGATCATCGTCGCCAGCGCAAAGCGCATGACGAAGACTGCATAACGCTTCATTCGGCTTTTCCCGCGCGCTGAGGTTCCGAGTTCACCGGGTTAGAACTTGCATTTGGCTTGCCGACGCCGCGCCTGATCTGCCACATGGTGATCTGGCCATAAAAAAGCCCATTTTCAGCGATGCTCACCGCAGCTGGGTGAAATGCCGACGCAATGCGCGCCCCATCTGGGTCATAAGGCGCAGATTGCCCAAGTTAGGATGCCGTCGGGTCCTGTAGCACTCTGCTCCCCGCGAGTTGAAAGAGGACCGTTTCGGTGCATCGGCGGCCCGCGAGGTAACGCGGCTGATGGCCGCATCTCCGGCACAGGTTTGGCAAAGCGTTTGCCTCATGCAAGCACCGAAGAATAAGGAGCCCCTGACGTGAACGCAACTTATAAAAGGGTTTTGGCCGCCTGCCTCCTGACTGCGGCATCGGCCTCCGCGCACCATTCCTTCCTGGCCGAATTCGATCAGCGGTCGCCTGTCACGTTGGAAGGCACTGTGAAGAAAGTCGATTGGGTCAACCCGCATGCGCGATTTGACATCGAAGTCAAAGATGAGAACGGAAGGATCGCGCGATGGGCGCTGGAGACCGGAAGTCCGGGCGCACTGATGTTACGAGGCTGGACACGAAACACCGTCAAGCCAGGTGACCACATCAAGGTATACGGTTATCAGGCCCGGGATAAGAGTTCTCTTGCCGCAGCGCGCTCGGTGTTGCTGAAGGATGGACGAAAGTTCTTCGGCGGGCAGATGGATGATGGAGGTCCGGAAAAGTAATAGCCAGGAGACGATGATTGCCCACCCCCGAAGTCCCCATTCTTCCGGCCACTGGAGTCGGCGCATTGCTGGACCGATATCCGCACTTGGAAGACGTGCTGATAGCTCTGGCGCCTCCGTTTAGAAAGCTCAAGAATCCGTTGTTGCGAAAAGGAGTCGCCAGGGTTGCGTCTCTGCAACACGCGGCAATTGCCGGCGGGATACCCGTTGGCGAGCTGGTCAGTAAGCTTCGTGCTATCGTCGGCCAACCCGCTCTCGACTTCGAAAACTGCCGCGAAGACGGCTCATACTTTACGGATCAGCCGGAATGGTTCAATGTCGCCAGAATCGTTACTTCAATCGATGAAAATGAGTCCGATCCGGACAAGATGCCGATTGCGAGTATTCTGCAGGCGGCAGCGCACCTGCGTGCTCTCGAGATTATAGAGCTGATTACTTCATTCATCCCGGCTCCCGGAATCGAAATCCTCAGATCTAAAGGCTTTCTGGTCTGGTCGGTTCGCGATAAAAGCATGATAAGAACCTACGTTTCAAAACCAGGTATCCCAGCAAGCGAAGCGGGTTAGCAATATTGAGGGAGATTGGAGCCGAATTTATGGAGATTGGAGCCGAGGAAGCGCTTTTATTTTGATTAGTCGGCTCATTTCTTTTTCAGCAGGGCCGGACGGGACGTCCCTCCGGTGTCCACAACGACGAGAAAGCGGCCTGACCATGGGGTGGGTTCGCGTTCTCTCGACAAAACCCAAAAACTCTGGCCAACGGCTATTGCCTGTTCGTAGTCGCCATCGAGAATCGCGTGGCGATCGATGAACGCGTTCAGTGTCGCCGGGATCCGTATACAACCTTTGGATTGCCTACTGCCAAGCCGGGCCTCCAGGCGGTCCGGATCCGTGGCGTGCATTTGTAGTCGCATCGTAGCCGGTCCACCTCGCCCCCAGCCGCGCTCCGCTTGTTGCCACCCGAAGTCGTAAACACGCATACCCTTGCGACCATATCCACGAATGCCATTGCCGTTTCGAGTGCCCTCCGCGCGAAAGTCCGGATTGGAAATCGTGTGCTCGAAGAGGCCGGTTGGCGTGATGAAGTGATCGAAGCTGCCGGGTTTTCCGGTGGAGACCGGAGAAGCGCCGATGAACCGAAAGGTGCGGTCGGGTGCCATCCAGTAAATCGCAACCGCCTGGATAAACGGGCTGCGGTCGACCAGGACCACGTATTGCGGCGCGAGAGCTCTGTCCGCAAGAAGTTGTGAGAGACGCAAGGACCAAACCTGTTGTTCGTCTTCCGGGACAGTGAGCCTCCGATCAACCTCGCGTGCGTAGTTCTGCCTGAGCGATTCGCCATCGAGCATCGTCCACGTCGCTCCCTTGGTTGCCTGACAGCAGCACAATGCCGTAAACATCGCGACACTTGTTCTAAACGTTCGTAGTCGGCTCGGGATCTTAGCTCGGGGCGAGGACTGTCCTGATGGCCTGGTCATCTCAGGAGTCTCGGATGCACGGAGACCTCCACGGCAAATGACTGAAACGACGACGACGGCTACCGAATGGGGAGCGTTTTGGCGCTATGTTGCGTCAAGATGCGCAGCATCCCGCCCTCAATGCCCGGCTGTGCCTTGAAAACCCAGCAGAGCTTTCGGTGACCGCCGTGCATTCGGCGAAACACAGACATTATGGAACTCACAGCCGTTCACTCGGGTGAATCACAATTCGAAGTGCCGATGAGTAATCACGCCGAGAAGGCTGGTCTTGCGACCGTATGACACCTGCTATCGAATCCACGCGGCCTCCTCTGGCCAGCTTCTTCTGTCCTCGCACTGTGGCGGTCATCGGCGCGACGGAAAACCCATCGAGCGTGGGCCGGACGATCTCGCTCAACCTGTGCCAGACATCGTTCGGAGGCCGCGTGTTCCCTGTCAATCCGGGCCGTCAGCAAGTGTTCGGATCAAAATGCCACGGCAGTATCCGCGATATCGACGAACATGTTGACCTCGCCGTCATCGCCACACCCGCGCATACCGTCCAGCCAATTATCGGCGAGTGCGTGGCAGCGGGCGTTGACGCCGCAATCATTATTTCGGCTGGCTTCCGGGAAATCGGCGAACGAGGCGCCGCTCTTGAGCACGAAGTTTTGCGGGAAGCTCGGAAGGGCAAAATCAGGGTGATCGGACCGAACTGTCTGGGCCTGATGAACCCGCATTCCGGGTTGAACGCAACCTTTGCACCATCAATGGCACGCCCCGGCCATATCGGTTTCATCAGTCAAAGCGGCGCGCTCGGCACGGCGATCCTCGATTGGAGTCAACGCGAGTTGGTCGGTTTCAGCTCGTTCGTCTCCGTAGGGTCCATGCTCGACGTCGGCTGGGGGGACCTGATTCAGTATCTCGGCGATGACCCGAACACGCGGAGCATCGTAATCTACATGGAATCCGTCGGGGATGCCAGATCGTTCGTTTCGGCCGCGCGAGAAGTCGCGCTGTCCAAACCGATTATCGTCCTTAAGCCCGGTCGGACCGAAGCAGCCGCCAAAGCCGCCGCATCACACACCGGCGCTCTTACGGGGGCCGACGACGTGCTCGACGCCGCATTTCGCCGCTGTGGCGTGATCCGAGTGGATACGATCGCCGAGCTATTCGACGTCGCGGAAGCTCTTGACAAGCAGCCGCGTCCCCGCGGACACAACCTGACTATCGTGACGAATGCCGGAGGTCCGGCGGTTCTCGCCACCGATGTCCTGCTCGCCAACGGCGGGCGCCTGACCGAGCTTTCTCCGCAAACGCGCGAGCGGCTGGATACCTTCCTGCCGCCTCACTGGAGCCATCAGAATCCGATCGACGTCATCGGGGACGCTGGTCCCGAGCGATACGCCAACACCGTCAAGGTCGTAGCCGAAGACGCCGGTACAGACGGCCTTCTGCTCATCCTTGCGCCGACTGGATTGGCTGATCCCAGCGCCGTCGCAAGCCAGGTGACGGTATGCGCGCAAACTGGCGGAAAGCCGGTGATTGCGAGCTGGATGGGCGGCCGCGATGTCGCGCCTGGCGATGCCATCCTCAGGGAAGCCGGAATTCCAACCTACCCCTATCCGGATGCCGCCGCGCGCGTGTTCCAGTTGATGTGGAGTTACAGCGTAAACCTCAAAGCGCTCTACGAAACGCCGGCGTCGTTTGCAGATGAAGATCCTCATGGCGCGATGCAGGCGCCGGAACGTGCGCGGGAGACAGAATTCATCGCATCCGCCCGGGCGGCAGGCCGCACGCTGCTGACCGAAATTGAATCGAAGAACCTGCTCGCGGCATATGGCATTCCGACCGTCCGGACGGAATTGGCGAATACTCCCGACCAGGCAGTTGAAATTGCAGCGCAACTTGGCTACCCCGTAGCCCTGAAACTGCACTCGAGAACCGTTACACACAAGACGGACGTCGGCGGCGTGCGGCTTTCTCTGAACGATGATGTTGCGGTGCGAGAAGCATTCCGCACCATTGAACAATCAGTCACTCAAGCCAAAGGCCCGGGCCACTTTATGGGCGTCACCGTCCAGCCGATGATTCGACGGGAAGGATACGAGCTGATTCTCGGCTCGACCACGGACCCGCAGTTTGGGCCAATCCTGCTGTTTGGCAGCGGCGGCCAGCTTGTCGAGATCTACAAGGACCGGGCGATCGGCCTCCCGCCTCTCAACACCACACTCGCCCGACGCCTTATGGAAAGTACGAAAGTCTTTCCCGCACTTCAGGGCACGCGCGGCCGGAAGTCCGTGGACAACACGGCTCTGGAGACCCTGCTCGTACGTTTCAGCTATTTGATTATGGAGCAGCCCTGGATCAAGGAAATCGACATCAACCCGCTCCTGGCGTCCACAGATGGACTGCTGGCGCTCGATGCCAGAGTCGTGCTGCACGACCCGGATTTCGAAAGTCCCCCGCGGCCAGCCATTCGTCCTTATCCGGCACAATACATCAAACCGTGGCGGTTCAAGGACGGCACGGAAATAGTCATCCGCCCGATTCGGCCTGAAGATGAGCGGCTGATTGCCGCGTTTCACCGGAAGCTTTCGGACGTCGATGTCTATCAACGTTACTTTCATATGGTCAGCTTTGACCAGCGAGTTGCTCACGAACGCCTCGTGCGAGTCTGTTTCGGCGATTATGATCGCGAGATCGCGCTGGTCGCTGAACATCGCTGTCCAAACGCGGAGGAGCCCGAGCTGATCGCCGTCGGCCGCCTGAGCAAGGCACACTTACGCAACGAGGCAGAACTTGCCACCCTGATCGTGGATGAATATCAGGGCCGGGGATTGGGGACCGAACTCTTTCGCAGGCTTATCGAGATCGCTCGCGCCGAGAAGGTCGACCAGGTCAACGTAGAGATCCTCGCGGGAAATCAAGCGATGCTTGCGATCTGCCGGAAACTTGGATTCAGCCTGGAGAGAGTGAGTGGCGGCGTAATTGACGGCGCGCTGCCCCTTTAGCTGTTATGGCGTCTCACGACCAGAACCGCCGTTTCCGAAGCCAGACCTGGATCTCTGTTCTCGCGGCGGTTGGGATTGTCGTCCACTTGCTGCTGCGTTACCTGTTTCGAATGGCTCCGTCGCTTGCAGATTTCCCTTTGTATCTGACTGTGGCCGCGGGAGGCGCACCGCTGCTCTGGAGTCTGGTTCGGCACATGGTCCGAATGGAATTCGGCTCTGACCTGCTGGCCGGCTTATCGATCATCGCTTCGATCTCCACCGGCCAGTTTCTCGTTGGCTCGATTATCGTTCTCATGCTGTCCGGCGGGACGGCCCTCGAAGCCTATGCGTCCCGCCAGGCAAACTCCGCGCTGGCGGCCCTTCACCAGCGCGCTCCGCGAATCGCGCACAGAAAGACGGGAGCTTCCTGGACCGATATCGGGCTGGAGGACATAAGACCCGGCGACATTCTGGCCATTCTCTCGCAGGAAGTCGCCCCGGTTGACGGCACCGTGGTCGAGGGCTACGGCCGTATGGATGAGTCATACCTCACTGGAGAACCATTCGAGATCTCGAAAGCGCCTGGTTCATCAGTGATTTCGGGTTCGGTAAACAAAGATCAAATCCTCATCGTCAGAGCATCAAAGACGCCAGATGAATCCAGATATGCCCAAATCGTCCGGCTACTGGAGGCAACCGAGGCAAACCGACCGCAAATGCGGCGGCTCGGGGATAAGCTCGCGGCCTGGTATACGCCGGTCGCAGTAATAACAGCGCTGACGGCGTGGCTTCTGAGCCGGGACTCGCTCCGTTTTCTCGCTGTTACCGTCATCGCAACGCCTTGCCCGTTGCTCCTTGCGATCCCTGTGGCGATTGTGGCCGCCGTCTCGCTGTCTGCTCGGCACGGCATCATCGTCAGTAATCCGGCCGCGCTGGAGCAAATCGCCCTCTGTCGCACGCTGATATTCGACAAGACGGGGACCCTGACATATGGAAGGCCAGTGCTCACCGACGTCGTGTGCATGCAGGGTGTTTCGCGCGGCGAAGTAATCGGTAAAGCGGCAAGTCTGGAGGAGTACTCGAAGCACCCTCTCGCAAGTGCGATACGGCAGGCCGCCCGCAACGAGGGAATCCCGCTGTCGCCCGCCAACAGCATATCGGAGGAGCCGGGAACGGGGTTACAGGGTGTGGTCGATAACGTTGCGGTGGCAATCACTGGACGGTCACGGGTCTCTTCTACAGATCTGCCCTTATCCGCCGCAGGCCTGGAATGCGTCGTCTTGTTGAATGGACGAGTTGCCGCACTATTTCGCTTTCGCGACGAGCCCCGTCGAGAGAGCCGGCCCTTCATTTCCCATCTCAAGCCGATGCACGGAATCAGGCGTATAGTACTGCTCTCCGGCGATCGCCAACAGGAGGTCGAATACCTCGCGGAGCGAGTGGGGATCTCGGAAGCTTACTCCGGCAAAAGCCCTGAAGACAAAGTTGCCTTGGTTACTGCCGCAGTCCGACAAGACAAAACGCTGTTTGTTGGTGACGGCATCAACGATGCCCCGGCAATGCTGGTGGCCACGGTCGGAGTCGCTCTCGGATCGGGAAGCAACGTGACTTCAGAAGCTGCGGATGCCATAGTGCTGGATTCGTCTCTGGAAAAGACTGACGAGTTGATCCACATCAGTCGACGCATGCGCCGTATTGCGCTGCAAAGCGCCATCGGCGGTATGACGCTGAGTGTCGTTGGCATGGCGTTTGCGGCGCTAGGCAAACTGCCCCCCATCAGTGGCGCGGTGGCCCAGGAAGTCATCGATCTCTGCGCTGTCTTGAATGCTCTGCGGGTCGCATACTCCTCGCATCGTCTGGCCGATTTTTAAGGGGACGCTTCCGAGTCCTGTGAGATGTGATCCGCCATTTGGTCGATCACAGACTGGTCCTTCATCCGTCGACGGAGTGTGCGGGGACCACCGGATTTGAACTATGCCATCCTCTGCTATCTCGGGACGCCGACCGAATCGGAAACCCTGCAATCCAACGGCTCAGCGAAAAGAGCGGCTGTTTTTGTGCTTCGCGGAAGTGCGGCGCAGGCGTTGCGGAGTCCCACGAAATGGACTCCAGTTGGACTCCAAACAGGTGACTCCTGCGATTTCTGGCTACGTAAGTCTTTGAGGAATTTGGTCGGGCTGCCGGGATTTGAACCCGGGACCTCTTGCACCCCAAACTGCCACAGTCAAATAAGACAAGTGGTCTGTTTTCAAATAGTTGAATAATTGGTTGTTGAAAAGCCTGTGGAACGCTGTAGATGTTTGTGGCTCTTTGTTGCAATGACCATCTACGTCATCATCTACAGCCGGACCTCTTGCTTTTTGATCTACAATCCGCGTGCTATTCCTGAGAGCCGATCCGTGGATAGCACAGTGAGCAGCACATGAAGAAATCAGAATTTGAACGACGTGCGGCCGAGATGAAGGCCCACAATCTGGAAAGGCGCAAGTACCGCCCTACGCTCTCGCCGCCTCGGTCTATTTTCGAACGGCCTCGGCCTACACCGACGCCGATGAAAGTCGAGATCCGCGACTTCCTTCGCGATTCCGACATCAGCCGGTTGATCCTCAACTCGCCGTGATCAACAGACTGGACGGGCTCGAAACAGATCGGGATGGGCTCTTGATCCTTCGCGCCATCCCGATTTGCTTGCAAGGCGCGCGCATGGATTAGTTGTCGAAGTGCACCAAGGGCGGCTTGATCGAAATTGTTGCGCCTTCTCCGAGATGGACCAGCAAGGCAACTCCGGCGATCCGGCCTGCGACAGCCGCATTATTAAGTCTTTCAGGCTGAAAGTGCTTTATAGCGAAAGCGTAGTATGACCCTGGCCCGACGCTGTCAACCTGAAACGGTCCGCTCGGTCCCATCGAAGCGAGGCGTCCATATTGAACGTCGAGAGAATCCAGCGCCGCCTGAGGAATCAGCACGATCTCTGTTCTATCCGCGGATTCGACGGTGCCCTTGACCGTTCCACCGTTCGATTTGTAAATCACGCTAATGGGCGGGAAGCCTGCTTGGATGTCGACCGGCTTCCAAGTTATATCCTGTCCGCCTGCTGTGACAGCGGCCAGATAATACCCGCCCGCCACGCCCGGCGGCGCGGCAACCCGCATCTTACTGGGCGTGATGTTCCCGAACCGAAGACTGTCGCCCGTTCGTTTGCCGCCTATGGCGCGTTTATCCAATGCCGCGACACGAGCCAGCCCGTTGATCGTGACGAGTGCATCGCGGACGGCTCCCGGGGTGTTGTCGGGAAGCGTGTCGGCCAACCCAAGAGTTGCCTCAATCGCAATCGCCGGGTGAGCACGGATCTCCACATCGTCAACGTCATGGTCGACAACCACGGAGACAGTGGGTGATGCATCAATCACCGCGGGTACGTCCGCCGGCGGATTCCTCTTAAAGGGGACGCCGTCCTTCCGAGCCTGCCGAATCCGATTCGCCTGTTCAGTCAGTTGGTCGTGATCGACACGCGGAGTGATTCGGAACTGGCGCAGTCCCCGGGGCACCGACGTAATTTCAAAGGAGCCATTGTGGATTACGCCGACCTGCGAATCGGCGTGGAAAGGCACGCGAGGTGACCGGTATAGCGTAAAATAGCCCAATGCCCCCGCACCAGAGATATTGGCGGTAGTGACGAGATCGTCCTGCGAAAAACTCGTGATCGTTGCAGAACGCACTGGTGAGCCGTCGAGGTTGAAAGCCCTTCCACGCACACGATATACCGGCAAAGATTGAAGCCGGATATCTATCCCCAAAAGATCATCGCCACTACGCACCTCTATGATCTCCGCGAGGTCGAACCCGGCGGCGTTGGGGTACCACGTGGGAAGCAATTCCGTTCGTTCGGCTCTCGGCGGAGTCTCGCGCCTCGGGGTTCCGCGCAGGCTCTTCACCCCCTGCGGAGTACCCACCAGAGAATCCGGACCGGGCATCGCCAGCAAAGGATAGGAGCCGGGCACGACCTGGCTGAAAGCGAACCGACCTTGGTCATCAGCCGCTTCGTCCAGTGCCCCTAGAGTGACCTTGGCGCGTGCGACCGGATTTCCCTCAGGATCAAGCACCCGCCCCCGAAGCTTTGCATAGGTTGCGAGCGAAACTTCGAGCCGGACCAGCTCATCGCCTCTAGCGATATGAATAACTTTCAGCAGAGAGTTCTGAGCGCCTGAGTATTGCGAAATGTACCCACTCTTTTCGAAGTGGCAACCGTAATCTCCACTTGCCACGCCAACGATCCGGAACCCGCCAGAAAGATCGGTTTGCGATTCATAGTGGGGGCCCTTGTCCGAGCCCAAATAGACGGAAACGCCCACGACCGGGATGCCAGTCCTGCTGTCAACTACGACGCCCTCGACGGTCCCCGAAACCTGAGCAACCGACGCGCGACAAAACAGAAAAGCCACGAGCAAGTAAAACTTCGCCCCGGTTGCCTTTCCCGAGACCAACGCCCGTGCGGGGCTCATCGAACCACCCCGCGGTTACTAAAATCACCGGACAGATCCTCATTAGTGCGCCTTCGAATGCGGTGACATTCTGGGTTGCTGCCTGGGTTGTCGGGGATGGCGGCGTACGGGTTGGGCTTCGGTGTACCACTCGAAACAACTTCAAAACGTGTTGCGGCGAAAGAGTGATGCGCATTAGTCGAAATCAGGACGACTGCTACGAGCGCGATGGGGAACAAATTACACTCCATAATTAATAAGTCTCCTTAAAAAAGTCTAAGTTGCCTTAGTCGGCCGTTATCTTCCCATGCGTAAGACAGTATCGCACCGCAGTCGTAGGCAGCGTTCGGTGTTATGGCCCTCATCCGTGCCCCCAAATCTATTCAAGCGGTCGTCCGTTGCGCAGACCCATTTAGACAACCGTCTAGTGGCCAACGATTATTCGTCTACGCGCCTTGCCAAAGACGGCGATCTTAAGAGCCGCCTCACATCCTCAATTCTGCCGTCAGGGCGGTCAATCAAAAAACGTATGGTCATCTCAAGCTGACCGAGCAGTTCCGCAATTCTGTCGTCCGGAAACAGGGCAGTTGAATACGCAGCCGTTAGGAAAACAGCACTCTCGAACTGGGTTACGAAATATCGCAAACAGGGCCCCGGCTCTGTAAAGAGAAGACGTGCAGGCCCAGAATTCGTCTCGGTGCCAAGATTCGCCACTTGCCCCGGAATAAATCGGAAATCCAGCGAAACGCACTCTTGAATAGCGATCGCTGCTGGGTAACCTACGAGTGCCGCGGGAACGTGCCGCCATTTCGTCGTTACTTGTGCCGCTTCGCGTGCGCTCTCCAGCACATCACGCCCGCGGGCATTCGACGCAACCTTAACACCCAAGATACCAATCGTTTCAAGCGCACCTACAGCACGATAGTTTTCCCCCACCACGCGATTCGCAAAACGCCTGCGAAGCGCGACCCGATCTTGCCCACAGTGGTGGCTCAAAACAACAGCCAGTGCCGCAAACGTCAACACAAAGAGCGTAAACCGCTGCTCTCTGGCGAATCTCAATACTCTGGATGTCAAAGCTGGCTCCAAAAATCTCTGGGCAGCAGAGATCTTCCCGGTGCGACCTGTAAACTCGTTCGCAAACGGTAAGTTTCGCGACGCCAGCCGAGCAAATCCGAATTCCGCCCAGTAACTTTGCCAAAAGTCTAGACCAGCAGCGAGTTCGGAGGAGCTCGGGCGCGGTAGTTGCCCATTGAAGGAAGTGGCACTGTAAGCTGTATGGGCCAGGTCCAAGCAAGATGATGATGATTGAATGGCAAATGGACAGCAATGTCTTAACTGGCGTGCCAAGATTCGAAGAGACGACTCATCGCAAATGAGTGGATGAGCCACCAGCTGCAGCAGGGCCTTTTCGGGCCCTATTCGGATCAGCGTGGCGCGAACCAAGGGGCTCCGTTCCAAATCAAAAGGAGTTCGGAGTTCCTGCCGAAGCAAGCTACGGGCGATCTTAGCATGGTCCCCGTTTCGGTTAGAGACCCGATGGACCCCCAAGCGCACCATTCCCCGCTCCTTGATGCACTGGGTGAACATCCCCGGAATGAGCGAGCCTCCACTTTTATAAACTCCTAGTCTTATGTTTCCTTCCCCGGGTGTCCGATCGGGGATTCTATGAAGGCTGGCACGCAACATTTCACAACGGCTGATGAGCCGGTTCACAGACCGCTGAACGACATACTCGTCGACCTCTCCAGTTAAGACTATCTGACGGCCTATGTTAGGCGTGCCCGCGCCGGCGGGATGCACGCGCGTCAACGCGGCGCAAAACATTCCACACTCCTGACTCAGGGAAGCCGGTCGCCAGTCCATCTACTCTAAAATGTGAGATAAGATCGCCGAGAGCATCCTCATTCGACCGGTCCTGACTCTTGATCCTCGTAGCACACTAACGGGCCGAGTGCATCTAATAATGGCTTCAGATCGCCATAGCAGCCACGCCATCGGCCGATCGCACTGGAATACAACGGCGTGCGCACTTGCGCCATACTCACCGTGCGTACCTGACGTTTGACCTCGTGAAACGCAAGACACTCGTCGTGCCATTCAATGCCGCAAAACTCTAGAATCCTGCGCACTTGACTAACATGATCGCGAACCAGCTCCTCGTAAGAAACTTCGAGAATCCAGCCTTTGGGTAGAACGGCAAGCCAATGCCGCATAAGACCGTCGTATTCGCGAGAGTAGCGGCCTAGTTTGCCCAGATCATACACGAAAGAAGTCGGAATGTATTTGGAGAAACAGGAGACACATGTATCCACCGGATCCCGCTTTAGATGTATAATCTTTGCGTTCGGCAACACTACGCGAATGAGGCCAAGCCATTCGAAATTATTTAGATTCTTATTTACAATATGCTTGGCTGCCGGAGAATACCGCCTCACTTGCCGGACGTAATCGCGCCCAATCCGGGCGACACTACCGACTGATAGGTCTGAAGTCAGGTCCATACTGAAGTCGTTAATCCGCAGTACTTGGAGCAGGTCGGAAATTTCGCCGGCGCCGAACAGGTCCGGATGACCAGACAATATCTGCTCAACGAGCGTCGTTCCGGACCGGGGCATGCCGACCACAAAAATCGGCACCGGCGAGTTATCTCCTAAGCCGAGGCTTGCGATAAACTCGGCAGAAAACGTTGTACGAATTTGGCTCAGCCGGGTCACGCAGGCCGCTTCATCATAATCGATCGATTTGCGGGCGACGGTATTAGCTATTAAGTAGTGGCGAATGGAGCGTCGGTATTTACCGTCATTCTCGAGCGCGCGCCCCATAGCGAAGTGAAACACTGCCGTATGTTTCTCCACGCTTCCGTCGTCCGCGTCAATATTCTGTTCCAACTTCCTGAATGGCGTTGAATGTGGCGTGAGAGAGCCCAAATCTGCAAGGCCAAGATAAGCGAGCGCCGATGAGGGCGTATACTCTATTGCATTTTCGAACGCCGTCCGAGCTAAGTCGAGATCGCCAAGCTGAGCTAGACTCATGCCCCGCAACGCCCTGGCACGACCGCAGCGAGGGTCGAGACTTATCGCCCGATCAGCGTGGTAGAGAGCTTCTTCCGTCCGCGAAAGCGCGCCAAGGACCTCGGAAAGGCATACTTCGGCTGGCACGTAATCAGGTCTGGATCTAAAAACTGGGTAGTGGGTCAGTTTCAAATTGGTCGCTTAGGACTGTTTATTTTGTAATCACCTCGCTCGAAAAATAAAGCCTTGACTGCCTAATACTTGCATGTCTTAAACTGCAATCGTGCAGGGCGGCTTGGGAGAGCCGCCCTGAATCGCGACCTCATCGGCTCTATAGGCTCGATGGTCACGACCACGGTACCGTCGGACTGGCATACCACCGTTACGCGATAACCAGGGACGGAGAAGGTGACGGTCATTGACCACACCCCCTTTCGGCTCCAGATTCAAAGGCCCCAGGCTGCAACCTGGGGTTTTCCTTTTGGGAGCGGGCGTTGCTGGGCGGTGCCAAGGGCGGCGCTGCACGGGCGGCGGCACTCAGCCCGAAGAAGCGGTCCGCAATTGCGAAGAAGGCGGCGCAGGCTCGCTGGGGGAATAAATAGCGCTAATCTTCATCGCT
>Ga0134125_10000609_pt1 | contig 47435 bp, 44 predicted proteins | sample KB31751_FD_96464 | JGI IMG/M metagenome (GOLD analysis project Ga0134125, IMG submission 96464) | Terrestrial soil microbial communities with excess Nitrogen fertilizer from Kellogg Biological Station, Michigan, USA - KB3-175-1 | ecosystem: Environmental > Terrestrial > Soil > Unclassified ...
AGACGGTCGTTGATGAGAGATTCGGCAAATCCCGCCCACTCTGCTGAGCCGACGCTCCCTCCAGGCGACCGCGTACCTGAGGGCGACGCTCACAGCTGGGCCGGGCAGACTAGACAGGTGTTCGCGGCCTTCACGATGCGCTGCGCACGTAGCGTTCGTAGATGCCGATTAGAGAGGCGATCATGTCGCGGTCGAGAGTTCTGAAGCCGACCTCCTTCACCCCTCCGTCGAAGCGCGTCAACGCGACCACGGCTGCTGTCCGATCCGCGATCCAAAAGTACAGCGGCACTACGTCGCGAATCTGCGTAAGCTGGATGTCCCGCTCATCGGGATCCAACGTTCGTCGCAACCTCGACTGGGCCGAAAGTAGCGCCGACGTGAAGTCTTCAACCGAGAGTTCCGACATCGGGATCCCGGCTCCATCTCCGTCGATGAGGTCATCGATTCCACTGCGGGCCGTGTCCCTCCACGCGCTCCATTCGGGTCCCGCCAACTGTTCGCGCAGAACTGATCGAAGCGTGTCGTCGGCAAGGTAGGCGATGCGCACGGGCATCTCGATGCTCTTGTGCTGGAGAACCGAGAGGTACTCGCGAAAGACGTCAGGGGTAGTACACATCCCGTACCCCAGAAGGTCACAGCAGATGGTGATTTCTTCCGTCGCGGCGTTGAGCACGTCGACTATCTCTTTGTTGTACTCGGGAAAGTTTCCCAGCGCGCGCGTGGAGATTCCGTGCTTGATGCCCGTCAGGAGATCCTTGGTGGCGTTCTCTGTGACGCTCATCTGAGCGGACACCGCACCGAGGCTCGCGATCGTTCGACGCGCATCGCGGAACTGCTTCGCTCCGAACGCCAGTGCACCAGCTGCAGTCAGATCGGCCGCGAGCGCTAGATAGGTATCAGGATTGCCCAAGGATCCCCCTTTTGTCGGTCCGCTGTAGTCCGATTATCCGATCAGTTCGTCCAGACGTAACGGGCTGGGCATCCCGCGGGTTGGCTATAGGCGCGTGAGGTAACCCCCTTCAGGCGTCTCGCCGGGCGGGCCACGAGCGAGCCTGGTCCACCCCCTTCGGACAACTTCGACAGTGGGCGATCCTGGATTCGAACCAGGGACCTCTTCCTTATCAGAGAAGCGCTCTAACCAACTGAGCTAATCGCCCGCGGCGGCCAGCGAGCCGCACACTGCCGGGATGACCGGCCGCCACATCCTAGCGCCGGGTGGGCTTGGTTTCGTGCTCCTCGAGGCACGACCCGTTTCACCCGCGGTCGAGCGGCGGGGTCGCTTGCGGACTCGCCCCTACGCGACCGCGCGGGGGCGGATCCGCCGCGCCAGCTCGACGGCCTCCTCGGGCGTGTCGAACGTCAGCTCGGCTCGGTATCCGGCCGCAGTCGGACGCACCCGCACCTCGGCCCCGAGCGCCGCCCCGAGGGCGTGCGAGATCTCCGCCGCGGCCTGTTCCTGGTCAGGATGGACCCTCCGCACGCCCCGCTGGGAGGCGGCGAGGATCGCCGTGTTGCTCTCCCGCGCCCGCTCCTCGGTGTGCCTGACCGACCAGCCGCGCTCGGCGGCCTGGCGAGCGAGCGAGCGGCGGGTCGCGTGGTCGTCGGCCAGCAGCAGGGCGCGGCCATGGCCCTCGCTCAGGGTGCCGTCCTGAAGCAGCGAGATCACCTCGTCGGGCAGGTCGAGCAGGCGCACGAGGTTGCTGACCGCGACGCGGCTGCGCCCGACGCGGCGGCCGATCTCCTTGCGCGTCAGCCCGAGCTCCTCGACCAGGGCGGCGCAAGCTCGCGCCTCCTCGATCGGGTTCAGGTCCTCGCGCGCCATGTTCTCGATCAGGGCGGCTTCGAGCGAAGCCGCGTCGGCGCGCTCTCGCACGAGCGCCGGGACGGTCTTCAGGCCCGCCAGGCGCGCCGCCCGCCAGCGCCGCTCGCCCGCGACGAGCTCGAAGGTCCCGCCGGTCCGCGGCCTGACCAATACCGGCTGCAGAAGTCCCTGCTCGGAGAGAGAGCCCGCGAGCGCCTGCAGCGCCTCGTCGTCGAAGTCCCGCCGGGGCTGGCGGGGATTGGGCACGATCAGCTCCAGGGCGAGCTCGCGAAGCTCCTCGGCGGGAGCCTCCGGGCCCTCCCCGGATGCCGACAGGATCGCGCTCAGCCCCCGGCCCATCCCGGGTTTCGGCTTAGCCACGTGCAGCCACCTCCTTGGCGAGTTGGAAATAGGCCTCGGCCCCGGCGCTGTGGGGGTCGTGGTGGGTCACCGGCAGTCCGTGGCTCGGCGCCTCGCCGACCCGCACGTTGCGGGGGATGACGGTGTCGAAGACGAGATCGGGGAAGTGCGTGCGGACCTCACGCTCGACGTCCTGGCCGAGGCGCGTGCGGGCGTCGTGCATCGTCAGCAGCATCCCCGCGATCGTGAGCGTCGGGTTCAGCTCGCGCTGCACGAGGGAGAGCGTCTCGAGCAGGCCCGCGAGGCCCTCCAGGGCGAAATACTCGGTCTGCACGGGCACGATCACCTTGTCCGCGGCGACCAGCGCGCAGACCGTCAGCGGGCCGAGCGAGGGCGGGCAGTCGAGCAGGATGTACTCGAACTCATCCCGGACCGGCTCGAGCGCCTCGCGCAGCCGCTGCTCGAACCCCTCGATTCGTGGGAGCTCGACGTTCGCGCCCGCCAGCCCAGCGCCCGCCGGGATCGCCTGCAGTCCCTCGACCGGGGTGTCAGTGAGCGCCTGCCGCGCCTTCGCCTCACCCGTCAGCACCTCGTAGAGGCCGGGCTCCCTGGTCCGGTCGATGCCGAGGCCGACGGTCGCGTTGGCCTGGGGATCGACGTCGACGAGCAGGGTCGCGTAGCCGGCCTCCGCGATGCAGGCGGCGACGTTCACGGCCGTCGTGGTCTTTCCGACCCCGCCCTTCTGGTTGGCGATCGCATAAACGGTTCCCACAGCCAGCAAGCTAGCGGCGGGCGGGGACGGCCGGCGGAGGCGCCGTCCGTAATTAGCGGGCGATTCCGCCGCGAGACAGCCCGCAGCCGCGGCGCACGCGCCCCGCGCTCAGCTACCCAGAGGGCGGCGCACCGCGACGCCCGGGCGGCGTGGAAACCCGGGCGGCGTGGGCCCGACCTTCTCGAACACGTGCAGGTGCCGGTCGGTCGCACCGGGGAACGACGCAACGGATCGGACCTCGCGCCGCAGGAGCCCCAGCCTGGCCGCGGCGGCATCCCCCGCCGCCTCCTCGGCGGCGTCCCTGCGCCCCCGCCATTCGACGACGACCCCGCCCTCGCGAAGCAACGGCGCCGCGTACTCGAGGACGACGGGCTGTGCCGCGAGCGCGCGGGCCGTCACGACGTCGTGCGCACCCAGCCCCTCCGGCCACTCCTCGGCCCGAGCCGTGACGACCTTGGCGTTCTCGAGTCCCACCGACTCGATCAGCGAGGCGACGTAGTCGGCCTTCCTGCGCTGGCTCTCGACCTCCGCGACACGCGCATCGGGAAGAGCCGCCGCCAGCACGAGCCCGGGAACACCGGCGCCGGCGCCGATGTCCGCGATCGCCCCGGCGCTGCGAATCGCGGCGACCTCGAGCCCCGTAAGCGAGTCGGCGAGGTGCCGGTCGAACACGTCGGCGCGCCCGCTGATCGCCGTCGGTGCGTGCTCATCCGCGCTGAGGCGCTCCCACAGGAGCTCGAGCCGGCGCGACGACGGCTCGATCAGCGAGTACCGGGCGAGCAGGCCGCGGAACTCCGCCGCGAGGTCGCGATGCTGCTCAGATCCCATGCAGGGCGGCCTTCGCCGGCGTTTCACGTGAAACGCGACCTCGTCGCCTTGCCCGCTCTTGATCGTTCACGAAACCCCCGGCACGAGACCGGCGCGTTTCACGTGAAACGCATCATTCCCCGCGGTCGGGGACGGGCGTGATGACGAGGTAGCGCTCGGGCTCGTCGCCCTCGCTGTGCGTCTCGACGTCCTCGCGATCGCGCAGGTGCTCGTGGACGATCCTCCGCTCGGACGGCGGTAGCGGGTCGAGCTCGACCGGACGGCCCTTCGCGATCGCCTCATCAGCCGCGTCGTCCGCGTCGGCGCGGAGCGTCTCGGCTCTGCGCTCGCGATACCCGTTGGCGTCGATCACGACCCGCACCGAAGACGGCCCGTCGGGGAAGACGATCCGCTGGGCGAGGTGCTGGACAGCGTCGATCGTCTGGCCGTGGCGCCCGATGAACAGACCGACGTTCTCGCCCTCCAGGCGACCGGTCAGCACGCCCTCCTCCTCCTCGACTTCGACGTCGGCGTCGAGCTGAAGGTCATCGACGATCTCCTCGAGCAGCTCCTCGAGCAGCTCGGCGGGCTCGAGCTCGCGGTCCTCCTCGTCGCTCATCTCCGCCTCCCGGATCGTTTCTTCTTCTTACGTGGCGGCCGCGGCGGCGTGGCTGCGGGTCCCGGGGAGCCGGCGGAGCCCGAGGAGGAGCCGGCTGCCGCACCGACCGCAGCCGGCCGCAGCGACGGGCGGGATCCAGACCCCTTGCCCTCCGTCACGGGTAGCTCGCTGCCCGGTTTGGGCGTCGGGCCCATGTGTCTTTTGATCAGGTATTGCTGCGCGATCGTCCACAGGTTCGTGGTGATCCAGTAGACGAGGAGGCCGGCCGGGTAGCGGTAGAGGATCACCACGAAGACGATCGGCAGCAGCAGCATCAGGCGGCGCTGGTTGGCGTCGGCGGTGGCGGTGGCGATGAAGGTCGAAGCGAGCTGGGAGCCGACGTAGAGGACGATCAGCACCACGAGCGCGGCGCCGGTGGCCTTGTTGGTGATGTCCGGCAGGAACAGGAACTTCGCCGAGTGCGGAGCGACGGTGTCGCAGCTCGTGTCGGCGATGAACTTGCTGGGCAGATGGCCGACGGTGTCGATGTGGCCGGTGGCCTTGTACTTGCCGGCGAGCGTCGAGGCGTGCGCGTTGTAGAAGCTGACCAGCTGGTTTCCGCAGATGTGCTTCTTGAGGTCCGTCCGCAGCATGTAGAACAGCGAGACGAAGACCGGGAGCTGCAGCAGGAGCGGGAGGCAGGATGCCAAAGGATTGATTTTGTGCTCCTGATAGAATTTCATGATCTCCTGCTGCTGGCGCTGTTTGTCCTCCTTGTACTTCTCTTTCAGCGCCTGGAGCTGCGGGGCGTAGCGCTGCAGCTCCTGCATTCCCTTCAGCTGCCTGTAGGTCAGCGGCACGAGCACCGCTCGGATCAGCACCGTCAGGCCGACGATCGCAAGCCCCCAGCTGCCACCCACGAGGTTGTCGTGGATGAACACCATGATGTGTTCGAACAGCGTGATCAGCGGCGAGAAGGCGTCCTCGATCACGTTTGCGATGGGTGGCATGCTCTACGGGGTCTCGGCTGTTCTCGGTAGTGGGCGTGTCGCGGCCCCGGCGCCGTGCGGCGCGCGGGAGCCCCTCGATGCGCTCAGCTGTGCCCGCAGGGGCGCGTCCTGAACACTCGCTGGGCCTCGACGGGATCGTATCCGCCATAGCTCCACGGGTTGCACCTCAGCAAGCGCCATCCCGCGAGCACAAGGCCCCTAAGTATGCCGTACTCCCGCAGCGCCCCGACTGCGTAGCGCGAGCACGTCGGCTCGTACTTGCACCTCCGCGGGAGCGCGGGCGAGATCAGTCGCTGGTAAGCGACGATCGGCGCAGTGGCGATCGCGCGCAAGACGCGCGTCGCGCCGCCTGCGCCGCGATCCGAAGCCACGGCGCTCACGCTGCGTGCTCCTCCGGCGAGGCGGGTGCCTCGGGAGCCGCTGCCGTCTCGGGAGCCGCGCCCGCCCGGGCGAGCAGCTCGGCGAGCGCCGAGTCGAACCCTGCGAGACCCTCGCGCTCGGCGAGCTCCAGAGCGTCGGGACGCGCCACGACAACCAGGTCCAGGCCGGGGGCGAGGCGCTCCTCGTTGCGCGCGAAGGCCTCGCGCAGCAGCCGCTTGACCTTGTTGCGCTGGACCGCCCCCCCGACCTTCCGGGAGACCGACAGTCCTACGCGCGGACGCTCGGCGGAGGCGTTTGGGAACGTGTACAGGACGAGCTGCCGGTTGGCCGTCGAGCGGCCGTGGCGGTAGACGCGCTCGAACTCCGCGCTGCGCGAGAGCCGGCCGCTGCGACTGCTCCGCGCCGGTCTCATCCGCACTCGGCCAACGCGGGCGTCCGCCTCAGGCGGAGAGCCGCTTGCGTCCCTTGTCGCGCCGGCGCTTGAGCGTCAGGCGCCCGGCGCGGGTGCTCATCCGCGCTCGAAAGCCGTGGACACGTGCGCGCTTGCGCTTCTTGGGCTGGTAGGTCCGCTTCATCCTGAGAAGTCTCCGTTGGCCGGCACGAACCGGCGTGCGTCGGACGCACCCGAGCGCGCCCCGTCGGCCGACAAGTATAGGCCGGTCGGCGCGCCGCTGATTTTTTCCGCCATTTGCGAGCACCTGATCCGGGCCTACCAGCCCGTTGGGTATATTCGCTCGACCGGGCCCCCGGGCCCTCCTTCGAATAGTTCACGACCACCCTGGGAGGGGGCGGACAAACGCTGCCATGAGCCCCGAGCTCGAGCACATATGGTCGCGCGTGCAGGCCCAGCTCGCGCTCGTGGTCGACGAGCCCACGTACCGCATCTGGCTGGCCGACCTCGAGCCCCTGGAACTGCTCGGCGAGCGCCTCGTCCTGGCCGCGCCGGCGCAACGATGCCGGTGGGTCCAGGGCCGCTTCGGACGCATCATCGAAGCCGCCGTTGAGCTCGTCCTCGGCCCCCACGCGAGCGTCGAGCTGCGCCCCGTCGCCGCCGAAGGGCGGGGGGGGCGCGAACAGCCCGCGGCGCCTCCGCAACGCCCGAGCTCGCCGCAACGCCCCGGACCGCTCGGCAACCCGAAGCTGACCTTCGACCAGTTCGTGATCGGGGACTCGAACCGCTTGGCGCACGCCGCCGCTCTGACGGTCGCGGAGATGCCGGCGCAGGCTTACAACCCGCTGTTCCTCTGCGGTCCGCCCGGCGTCGGCAAGACGCACCTGCTCAGCTCGATCGCCAACCTCCTCACGGCCCACGACCCGACCCTGACGGTCCGCATCACGACGGGTGAGGCGTTCACGAACGAGTTCCTCGGCGCACTCGGCGAGCGCAGCACCGAGGTCTTCAAGAGCCGCTTCCGCGACGTCGACGTGCTGCTCGTAGACGACGTCCAGTTCCTCGAGCGCAAGACGCGAACCGAGGAGGAGTTCTTCCACACCTTCAACGCCCTGCACGACGGAGGCCGCCAGGTCGTCCTCACCTCCGACCGACCGCCCCACGACCTCCAGGCGCTCGAGGACCGGCTGCGCGAGCGGTTCGAGGCCGGCCTCGTCGCCGACATCCGGCCGCCCGACCTCCCCACGCGGCTGGCGATCCTCCGCAAGCGAGCCCAGCACGACGGGATCGAAGCAGCCGACGACACCGCCCTCGCGGCCATCGCCGAGCACGTCGACAGCAACGTCCGGGCGCTCGAGGGCGCCCTCATCCGCGTCGTCGCCTACAGCTCCCTGACCGGCAGGCCATTCACGACGGAGCTGGCCCGCGAGGTCCTCGCCGGCCTCTATCCCCGGGCGCCCAAACCCGGCGCGCGGCGCCCCCGCACGATCGCCGAGATCCAGCAGGCGACCTGCGAGCACTTCGGTCTCACCACCGCCGAGCTCCTCTCCACCGCCCGCTCGCCTCGTATCGCCTGGCCGCGGCAGCTCGCCATGTACCTCTCCAGAGAGATCACCGGAGCGTCCCTGCCCGCGATCGGTCGAGAGTTCGGAGGACGCGACCACACCACCGTGCTGCACGCCTGCCGCCGTGCGTCCGAGCGCCTGGCCTCCGGCGACGGCTCCCGCGAGGCTGTGGACAGCCTGTTCACAGACCTCGGCGCAGGCCCCGCTTGAGCAGCCCCGCCGCGCCCCGACCGCTCCGCCTGAGAGACTTCCAGGCGGGCCTCCACATCCCATCCACAGCCCCTGCCCGGCAATCCCGCACAACCAGGCCCAATTCACATACACACAGCCCCTACTCGCTACTCCCTCTAACACCGCAGTCATGAAGATCTCCCTCTCATCCTCAGAGCTCCTCACACAGCTGCAGACGGCTACCCGTGTCGCCTCCACGCGCAGCGCCGTCCAGGCCCTGTCGGGAGTCATGATCTCGGCGCAGGACGGAGCCCCCGAGCTGCTCGCCACCGACATGGAGGTGGGCCTGCGGATGCCGCTCGCCGCCGAGGTCGCCCGTCCCGGCTCCGCCGTCCTCCCCGCCCGGCTGCTTCTCGACGTGGCACGCTCGCTGTCGGCCGACACCCTCACGATGGAGCTGCGCGCCGCCGAGCAGGACGTCGAGCTGATCTGCGGCGCCACGACCTTCCACCTGCGCACGCTGCGGGCCGAGGACTTTCCGACGCTGCCCTCACCCTCCCCCGAGACACGCGTCGAGCTCCCCGCGCAGGCCTTCGTCGAGACGATCACGAGAGTCGCCCGCTCGGCCTCGCGCGATGAGACACGCCCCGTCCTCACCGGCATCCTGATCTCCGCCTCCGGCCAGGAGCTGCGGATGGTCGCCACCGACTCCTACCGGCTGAGCGTGAAGGAGACGGCGCTGCAGACCCCCCTGCAGGGCAACCTCGAGGCCAACGTGCCGGCCCGCGCGCTGCAGGAGCTGGCACGGATCGAGCAGCAGGCCGAAGCCGAGACGGTCGCCGTGAGCGTCGGCCAGAACCAGGCGATCTTCGAGCTCGGGGACATAGTCCTCTCCTCGCGCTTGATAGACGGACAGTTCCCGAACTACCGCCAGCTGCTCCCCGAGTCGGTCGATCACGAGCTGCGCCTCGCCAGCGCGGAGCTGACCGACGTCGTGCGCCGGATCAGCCTGCTGGCGCAGAAGAACGCGCCGCTGCGACTCAGCTTCAGCGAGGGGACCCTGTCGGTCTCGGCGCAGACCCCCGACGTGGGGGAGGCGAGCGAGGCGATCCCCGTGCCCTACCACGGCGAGCTGTTCGAGATCGGGTTCAACCCCGAGTTCCTGCGCGACGGGCTCGAGAGCATCGACACCGACGAGCTGGTGCTGAAGCTGATCAGCCCGCTGCGTCCGGGGCTGATCGAATCCCCTGACACCGGGGACTTCGTCTACCTGATCATGCCGATCAGGCTGAACGTGTGAGCCGATGCGCGTCGGAGAGGTCGGGCTGCGGGACTTCAGGACCTACGCCCGCGCCGCGGCCGTCCTCGGCCCAGGGCTGACCGTCGTCCACGGCCCTAACGGCGCCGGCAAGTCCAACCTGCTCGAGGCGGTCTACTTCGGTTGCACGGGGCGCTCGCCCCGCACCCGCACCGACCGTGAGCTGGTCAGGTTCGGAGAGCGCGCCACGCGGGTCACCGTCTCCGTGCAGGCTGACGGTCGCGAGCACGAGCTGACGGTCGCCTACTCCTCGCCGGCGCCCGGCGAGCCCCAGGTCAAGCGCATGACGTGCGACGGCGCTGCGGTCGAGCGCCTGATCGACCTCCCCGTCCGGCCGCTGATCAGCGTCTTCATGCCGGACAGGCTCGAGCTGGTGAAGGGCCCTCCGGCCATCCGCCGCGCCCACCTCGACCAGTTCGTCGCCGCGCTGTGGCCGGCTCGCGCGGCGACCCGCCGCGAGTACTCGCAGGTGCTCGCCCAGCGCAACGCCCTGCTTGCCCGGATCCGCTCGGGTCGTGCCGCCGACACCGCGCTCGCGACGTGGGATCGCGAGCTCGCGATCAAGGCGCTGGAGCTCAGGGCCGACCGTGAGCAAGCCGTCGCCCTCCTCTCCGAGCCCTTCGCCGAGCGGGCAGACCGACTCGGTTTGGCCGGAACAGTAACCCTCGAGTACAGGCCGAGGTCTGCGGCCGAGGATGCCGATGCCTTCGTCGGCGAGCTCCAGGCGCGGCTCGCGACCGACCTCGAGCGAGGCTTCTCCACGCACGGCCCCCACCGCGACGAGATCGCCGCGATCCGCGACGGACGGGAGCTTCGCGTCTACGGCTCGCAGGGCGAGCAGCGCCTGACACTGCTGGCCCTGCTGCTGGCCGAGCGCGGGGTGCTGGCGAGCGAACGGGGGACCCCGCCGCTGATGCTCCTCGACGATGTGATGAGCGAGCTCGACGCGACCCGTCGCGGCCTGCTCGCCGATGAGCTCGCGAGCGCCGGCCAGAGCGTGATCGCGACGACCGACCTCGATCACGTCCCGCACGCCGCTGCGGCGAGCGTGACGCGCGTGGCTATCTCCCCCGGAACGGTCCTGCAGGAGGCGCAGGCCGCGTGAGCCGCAGAGCGCCCCGCCGGCTAGCGACGGCGCTTGATGGGCTCACCCCCGGCCTCGCGCCCGCGACCGCGCTGGCGGGCGTGCAGGAGGCGTGGGCGGTCGCCGCGGGACCCGCGATCGCCGCCGCGGCGCGCCCGGTTGCCGAGCGAGACGGAGTGCTCGAGGTCGTCTGCGAGGCCGCCGTCTGGGCCGCAGAGCTGGAGCTCCTCGGAGAGCAGGTCGTGGCCGCTCTCAACGAGCGACTGGGTCCCGGGACGATCACCGCGCTGCGCTGTCGTACCGGCTGACCGGCCAGGGCCCTACCGAGAGGTCTCCATAACTAGCTTTATCCCTGCAATTTGGGGATTTTCGGGGGTCATGAGAGGGGCGCTCCAGCACCTCCGCGTGCTATCCTGAAAGTCGCATTTCAACCTGCCCCGGCCGTGGTCCTCGCGCCCCGGAATCCGGGGCGTTTCCACGTCACCGGAGGGTCATTGGCAACAGGTAGCGACAGCCCCGGCAAGGACGCCGGCAAAAACGGCGCCGGAGGAGCTTCCTCGACAGCCGGTTCCGCCGACTACGGCGCGCAGGACATCAGCGTCCTCGAGGGTCTCGAGGCGGTCCGCAAGCGACCCGGCATGTACATCGGCTCGACCGGCGTGATGGGCCTGCACCACCTCGTCTACGAGCTCGTCGACAACTCGGTCGACGAGGCGCTGGCCGGCTTCTGCACCGAGCTCGCCGTGACGATCCACCCGGACAACTCCGTGACCGAGGTCGACAACGGCCGTGGCATTCCGGTGGGGATGATGGAGAAGGAGGGCAAATCGGCGGTGGAAGTCGTCCTCACCGTTCTCCACTCGGGCGGCAAGTTCGGCGAGGGCGGCGGCTACAAGGTCTCGGGCGGCCTGCACGGCGTCGGCGTGTCGGTCGTCAACGCGCTGTCCGAACAGCTCCGCGTGGAGGTTCGCCGCGACGGGCACGTCTACTCGCAGGAGTACTCGCGGGGCGCGCCACTGGGGCCGCTGCAGGAGGGCGAGAAGCTCGCCAAGGGCGAGCCGACCGGGACCAAGATCACGTTCCTGCCGGACGCCGACATCTTCGAGTCGCTCGACTTCGACTTCTCGACGCTCGAAGAGCGACTGCGCGAGACCGCCTTCCTCACGCGCGGGCTGAAGATCTCGATCGTCGACGAGCGCGGCGAAGGGCACTCGGCCTCCTTCCAGTACGAGGGCGGGATCGAGGACTTCGTCGGCTACCTGAACGAGAACAAGGAAACCGTCCACCGCAAGGTGATCTTCTTCGAAGGCGAGTCCGACGAGGGCGCTGCCGAGGTCGCGCTGCAGTGGAACTCCTCCTACCAGGAGTCGATCCACTCCTTCGCCAACAACATCAACACCCGCGAGGGCGGCTCGCACCTGTCCGGCTTCCGCTCGGCGCTGACGCGGACGCTCAACAAGTACGCGCGCGACCACGGCCTGTTGAAGGAGAAAGAGGACAACCTCTCGGGCGAGGACGTGCGCGAGGGTCTCACCGCGGTCGTCTCGGTCAAGCTGGCCGACCCCCAGTTCGAGGGTCAGACCAAGACGAAGCTCGGCAACCCCGGGATGGCCGGCTTCGTCGAGTCGATCGTCAACACCGGCCTCGCCGAGTTCCTAGAGGAGAACCCGAGCGAGGCCCGCGCGGTGATCAACAAGGCCGTCCAGGCGCAGCGCGCGCGGGAGGCGGCGCGCAAGGCCCGCGACCTGACGCGTCGCAAGTCGGCCCTGGAGAACTCGACGCTGCCGGGCAAGCTCGCGGACTGCTCGGTCAAGGACCCGGCGCTGGCGGAGCTGTTCGTGGTCGAGGGCGACTCCGCGGGAGGCTCGGCCAAGCAGGGTCGCGACCGCAACACCCAGGCGGTGCTGCCGCTGCGGGGCAAGATCCTCAACGTCGAGAAGTCGCGGATCGACAAGGTTCTCCAGAACGTCGAGATCCAGGCCCTGATCACCGCGATCGGGACCGGCGTGCGCGATGAGTTCAACATCGAGAACGCCCGCTACCACAAGGTGATCCTGATGACTGACGCCGACGTCGACGGCGCCCACATCAGGACGCTCGCTCTGACGTTGCTGTTCCGCGAGATGAAAGAGCTGATCGAGGAAGGCTACGTCTACATCGCCAAGCCGCCGCTGTACAAGCTCAAGCAGGGCTCGCGCGAGCGCTACATCGAGAAGGAGTCCGAACTCGAAGAGATCCTGCTCTCCGAGAAGTGGGAGAAGATCGAGGTCTTCGACCGTCACGCCAAGCAGTTCAAGCTGACGGAGGCCCGCTGGCAGCGCTTCACCAGGCTGCTCAAGCAGTACGAAGGGTGGGCGCTGGCGCTGCGCGGCCAGCACGGCCACGACGTCGTCCAGTTCCTCGAGGAGTCCTCGCTGCTCAGCGAGCAGGTGACGACCGCCGAGCAGGCCGTGAAGCTGCTGAGTCGCGCCGACGTGGACGGCGACTCCCACACCACCGCGATGGTCGACGAGGACCCGGTCGAGATCCGCGTCAAGGCCGTCGAGGCGAGCACCGGCTTCGCCCGCACGCACCGAATCAAGCGGGCGATGTTCGACTCGCCCGAGTACCGCCAGCTCGCCAAGGTCCACGAGCAGCTGATCGAGCTCGCCGGCACGCCGCCGTTCGAGGTCTCCCTCGGCGACGCGCACGAGGCCGCGCTCTCCTTCGAGGCGCTGCACGATGCCGTGATGACCGTCGCGCGCAAAGGCGCCAACGTCCAGCGCTTCAAGGGGCTCGGGGAGATGAACGCCGACCAGCTCGGGGAAACGACGATGTCGCCCTCGACCCGCGTGCTCGCGCAGGTCACGCTCGAGGACGCCGTCGCCGCGGACCGGATCTTCTCCAAGCTGATGGGCGACCAGGTCGAGCCGCGCCGCGAATTCATCGAAGAGAACGCGCGTGCAGTCGCGAACCTCGACGTATGAGGAGGAGGTGAGCCATGGCAAGCGCTGACGTGATCGGCGGCGGGAACATCGAACCCCGCGCGCTCGAGGACGAGATGAAGACCGCGTACCTCGACTACGCGATGTCGGTGATCGTCGGGCGCGCCCTGCCCGACGTCCGCGACGGCCTGAAGCCCGTGCATCGCCGCGTCCTGTACGCGATGAACGAGCTCGGCCTCGGGCCGACCCGCTCCTACTCGAAGTGCGCGCTGATCGTCGGCGAGGTGATGGGCAAGTACCACCCGCACGGCGATTCGGCGATCTACGACACGCTCGTGCGGATGGCGCAGGAGTTCTCGATGCGCAACCCGCTCGTCGACGGGCAGGGGAACTTCGGCTCGATCGACGACGACCCCGCGGCCGCGATGCGCTACACGGAGGCCAGGCTGGCGCGAATCGCGACCGAGATGCTGCGCGATCTCGACATGGACACCGTCGACTTCACGCCGAACTACGACGGCAAAAAGCAGGAACCGCTGGTCCTCCCCGCGCGCTTCCCCAACCTGCTCGTCAACGGCTCCTCGGGCATCGCCGTCGGGATGGCGACGAACATCCCGCCCCACAACCTGCGCGAGGTGATCGACGCGACGATCGCCTACATCGACGACCCCTCGATCGAGGTCGAGGGGCTGATGAAGCACATCAAGGGGCCCGACTTCCCGACCGGCGGCGTGATCCTCGGCCACGGCGGGATCCGCGACGCGTACGAGACTGGTCGCGGCCGCGTGCGGGTGCAGGCGCGCGCCCACATCGAGCCGCTCAAGCAGGGCAAAGAGGCAATCGTCGTCACCGAGCTGCCGTTCCAGGTCAAGAAGGGCGGCGACGGGGGCCTGATCCAGAAGATCGCGGACCTCGTCAAAGACGGGCGCATCACCGAGATCGCGAACATCGAGGACCACTCCGACAAGCGCGGCATGCGCCTGGTGATCGAGCTCAAGCGCGACGCGATCCCGAAGGTCGTGCTCAACAAGCTGTTCAAGCACACGCCGATGCAGAGCACGTTCGGCGTGAACATGGTCGCGCTCGTCGACAACGTGCCCCGCACGCTGGACCTGCGCGCGGTGATCCACAACTACGTGGCCCACCAGCGCGAGGTGATCGTCCGGCGCACCAAGCACGAGCTCTCCGAAAAGGAGGACCGGGCGCACATCCTCGAGGGGCTGCTGACCGCGCTCGACCACCTCGACGCGATCATCGAACTGATTCGCGCCTCCCGCGACCGCGACTCCGCCCGCGAGCAGCTGATCGAGCGCTTCGAGTTGAGCGCCGTGCAGGCCACCGCGATCCTCGACCTGCGTCTCTCGCAGCTGACCGCCCTGGAGGCGGACAGCATCAAACAGGAGCACGCCGACGTGACCGAGCGGATCGCCGAGCTGCGCGCGATCCTCGGCGACGAGTCGCGGGTGCTCGCCGTCATCAAGGAGGAGCTAACGGAGATCTCCGAGCGCTTCGGCGACGAACGCCGCACCGAGATCAGCCACTCCGAGGACGAGATCGACATCGAGGACCTGATCGCCGACCAGCAGATGGTGATCACGATCACCCAGACCGGATACATCAAGTCGCTGCCCCTGGCGACCTACCGCCAGCAGCAGCGGGGCGGACGCGGGGTGACCGGGATGGACATGAAGGACGGCGACTTCATCGAGCACCTGTTCGTGTGCTCCTCGCACGACTACCTGCTGTTCTTCTCCAACCGCGGGAAGGTCTACCGCTCGAAGGTCTACGAGCTGCCGGAGGCGCAGCGCACGGCGAAGGGCCGCGCGCTCGTCAACATCCTGCCGCTGCGCGAGGGCGAGCGGATCCAGGCGGTCGTCTCCACGCGGGACTTCACGGAGACCGAGTACCTCGTCTTCGCGACCCGCAACGGCACCGTCAAGAAGACCGAGCTCGCGGCCTACAACACGCCGATCAAAGCCGACGGGATCATCGCCATCAACATCCGCGACGACGACGAGCTGCTCGCCGTCCGCGCCGTCGACCCCGACGACGAGATCATCATGGTCTCCCGCGCCGGGCTGACGGTGCGCTTCGCGGAGTCCGACGCGCGGGCGATGGGACGGGACACCACCGGCGTGCGGGGCATGGACGTGGGCAAGGACGGCCGGGTGATCGCGATGGACGTCGCGCGCGACGACATGGACCTGCTCGTCGTGACCGAGAACGGGTACGGCAAGCGCACCCAGATCAGCCAGTACCGCAAAACCAACCGCGGCGCCAAAGGCGTCAAGACGATCGGCCTGACCGAGCAGAAGGGCGCGCTCGCGGGCGCGCTCGTCGTGCGCGAGCACCAGGAGCTCGTCTTCATCAGCGTCGGCGGGATGGTCCAGCGGACCGCGGCGGCAGGCATCTCCCAGCAGGGCCGCTCCGCGACCGGCGTGCGCGTCATGAACCTCAAGGACGAGGACGCCGTCAGCGCCGTCGCGCTGGTTGTCGACACCGGCGAGGAGAGCGACGCGCCGGCCGGCGTCGAGCCCGAGTCGCCGCCCGCCGAGGACGGCGCAGTACCGTCCGAAGCCTGACAGGAAGGGCCGTCCGGGCGGGCCGTCAGCGCTCGTCGTCAAGCGTCCAGATTTCACCCGCTTGACTCAGACAGCCGCAAAGTGCGGCCGACAGCGTGGGGGTGCGCGATACCTCCAAGCTGTTCAAAACCCCCCTCCTGACCGCCTGCGTGCTCCTGATCGGAGCCTTCCCCGCCGCCTCCGCGGCGAGCGCGGCCGGCAAGCTCCACCACGGCCGCAAGGGCGCCGGCCGGCACTCCGCGGCCCGCACCCACGGGCGCCACACCAAGCCTCAGCTCAAACACGATCGCACCCGGGCGACGGCGCCCAAGCCGGTCAAGGTGCACACCCCCAAAGGCCGGGAACGGGCCGTCGAACCGAAGGCCCCCGACGCGGCCGCCGTCGCAGCGGCCTCGATCGCGAGCGTCCTCGCGACGCCCTGCCAGAACACCGAAATCACACCGGAGGCCTCGAACATCTCCTCCGCCCGCGAAGCGGTCCTCTGCCTGATCAACCGCGTCCGGGCCGAACACTCCCTGGCGCCCCTGCGCACCAACGCCCGGCTCGAAGCCGCCGCCGAAGACCACAACGCGGAAATGCTCCAGGTCGACTACTTCGCCCACGTCGCCCCCGACGGCGAGACGCCGGTCGAACGGATCAAGAAGACCGGCTACATCGAAAGCGAATCGGTCGGCTACGTGATCGGGGAGAACCTCGCCTGGGGCACCTACACGCTCTCAACCCCGAAGTCGATCGTCGAAGCGTGGGTCGCCTCGCCCGGCCACCTCGCGAACATCCTCGAATCCCGCTACACCGAAACGGGAGTCGGGATCGTCCCCGCGGTCCCGCCGTCGCTCGGCGAAGGGAACCCCGGCGCGACGTACGCGCAGGAGTTCGGGGTCATTCTCCATTAACGCTTCGGGGGGCCTCCAAGGGGCCGGCCACTCCGTGGGGGACCCTTGGAGGCCCTCCTCCGCTTACCCAACGGCAGGGCGGGCTGAGTCGGTCACCGGCTGGCGGGCAATCACATGCGTTCGTGAGCCCCTCGGCCTGAAGGTTCCCCGGGCGTCGTGCGCGTCCGCTACTCTGGCGAGACCAGAGAAAGGAGGTGGTCCAAACGTTGTCTGACAGTACTTTTGGGACCCTGGAGGTGACCGGCCGGTAGGTCGGTGGCTGGTCCGCCTAGCGGAATCCAACCCGGGACACCCCGAGACGGCAGCCGGATCTGGTCCCCCCGGCGGCACACACGCCAATCTCGGCCTTTCCAGTCAAAGCAGCATGCAGTAACGCGAGGGGCGCTTTTGGGCGCCCCTCGCGCGTATTCGGGCGTCAGCGTCTCCAGCGAAGGCAGAGCGCCGGCGCCCCCTCCTCGTTGTCCGAGCTGGGCGACCCGTCGGGCGTGAACCCATGCCTTGCGTAGAAGGCTACGGCGGGCTGGTTGCTCTCGAACGTCCAGAGCGCGAGCGCGTCCCGCCCCGCCTTGGCGGTAACGAGCAGCCGTGAGCCAAGGCCTCGACGCTGGTGGGCGGGCGCGACGTAGAGCTGCTCGACCCAGTCGCCCGCGAGCACCATCAGCGCGAGGATCTCGCCTGCGTCCTAGGCTACCCAGGTCTCGTGTGCGGGCACCGCCACATCGCGAAACCACGCACGGACTTCGTCCTCGCTGCGCGCGGTTCTCGGGATTCGCGGCTCGGAGGCCCTTCGAGAGCTCAGCCAGAGCTCGGCGAGAGCGGCCGCGTCCTCGCCGCGCGCCCTGCGGAGAAGCACGTCGGCCAACGCGCTGAGTCGCTCAGGCGGCCTGCGGCAGGTACTGCAGCCAGGCCTGCGGGATCGTCGGGCTGGCGACGTGGATGAAGATCTCCGCGCGCGGGGTGCGGGGGGCGCGGCGCGGGTGCATGCCGGCCTGACGGGGCAGGCGGTCGGCCTTGCGGCGGTTGCACGGGGCGCAGGAGGCGACGATGTTGTCCCAGCTGGAGGAGCCGCCCTTGGAGCGGGGGATCACGTGGTCGACCGTCAGGTTCGAACGCGAGCCGCAGTACTGGCAGGTCCAGCTGTCGCGCGCGAAGACGGCCCGCCGCGTGATCTTGCGGCGGTGGGCGTCGCGGGGCACGTTGACGTAGGTGACGAGGCGGATCACGACCGGCCTCGCGAGCGTCGCCGACTCGGAGTGCAGCTGCCAGCGTCCGCGCTCGACGAGCTCGGCCTTCTCCTTCAGGAGCAGGACGACCGCGCGGCGCACCGTGCAGACGTTGATCGGCTCATACGTCGCATTGAGAACGAGCACCCGACCGCCCATCGCCGTGCGGGGCGATGATTCAGGTCCGTGCCGGTGGTGCTCTGAGGACGGCACGGACCCCACCGGCTCTGGTGGGATCGCGCTCTCCATCTCGCGCCGGAGTGTAGCGGGCACAATCCCCGCGTAGCGCCCCGGCGTCGCCGGACAGAGCCCGCGGTGTCAGGCCGACGGCGCGGCCGCCGCGTAGGAGCCGAGCACGCGAACCTCTTCGCAGACCCCGCGCAGACCGTCGAGCGCCGCCCGCACCGGCTCCTCGTCGACCCCCCGGTCGAGGTCGGCGAAGAACATGTAGGAGCCCATCGCCTCACGCCGCGGACGCGACTCGATCTTGGTTAGGTTGATGTCGCGCTCGGCGAACTCGCCCAGGCAACGCACGAGCCAGCCCGCGTGGTCGGCGCCGGCGCCCCAGAAGACGATCGAGCAGCGCCGTCGCGCCGTCGCGCCGGCGTCGCGCAGTGGCGCCCCGCGCGCGGCGTCCTGCGCGCGGGCCAGCCAGACGAAACGGGTTTCGTTGTCGGAGCGGTCCTCGACGCCCTCGCGAAGGACCGTCGCGCCGTAGATCTTCGCCGCGAGCGTCGTCCCGAGCGCGGCGACGTGGGGGTCGCCCGCGGCGACGACCGACCGCACCGCCTCGGCCGTCGAGGCGGCGGGCACGATCTCGGCCCCGGGCAGCTCCCCCCGCAGGAAGCGGGTGCACTGCCCGGGCACCTGGGGGTGTGAGACGACGGTCGCGATCTCCGTCAGCGGGACCTCGCCCGCGGCGATCAGCGAGTGGCGGACGCGCAGCAGCGCCTCGCCGACGATCTGCACCTCGGCCGCCCGCTCGGCGAGCAGGTCGAGGGTCACGTTGATCGAGCCCTCCAGCGAGTTCTCGATCGGCACGATCGCAAGCTCGCAGCGCCCCTCCCGCAGGCTCGTGACCGCCTCGTAGATGCTCGCCGCGGGCACCGGCTCGACCGCGCCCGGCGCGGCGCTCGCCAGCAGCGCCTCCTCGCTGAACGTCCCCGCCGGTCCCAGGAACGCCGCGCGGACGCGCCCGGCGGGCGGCTCAGCCGTGCGGTCCATCGGCGCCCGCGGCCTCCCCCGAACCGGCAGAGCCGGCCAACGCCAGACGCACGGCCTCGGCCTCCTCGGGCGAGAGCTCGAGTTCCCCGCGGCCCGACAGCACGCGCTTGCCGTAGACGCGCGCCTGGTCGCGGTGGTGGATGCAGGAGAGGACGATCCCCGACCGTTGGTCGTCGAGCAGGGCGATCGACATCGACTGGTGGCCGGAGTGCTCGTTGTAGGCGTCGTAGCGCACCAGCGCCCGGTGCGCGAACGTTCCGCGGAGGGTCGCCTCGGCGCCCGCGAGACGAGAGTCGAGGCGCGTCGCGGTCTCCTCGACGTAGTCCCGCAGCGATTCGAAGGCCTGCTGCATCGTCGCCGCGTGGGCGACGAGGTCCTGCTCCCCGTCCCCGCCGAGGACCAGCAGCTGGGCCTGCCGGAGCCGCCTCACGCGCAGGTTCAGCGCGACGCAGCCGATCAGCGCGGCGAGCGCCACCGCCGCGGCCGCGATCGCGACGATGCCCTGCGTATCGGTGATGGCTCCGAGCATGCAGCCACAAGTTAGCTGCCCGCGAGGCCGCTATTCGCCGAAGATCGCCAGGTAGGTGCTCTTGTTGTTTTCGCTGTTCGTCTCGCCCGGCACCGACGCCACTTCGACCTGGATCTTCGAGGCCACCCCGACGGATACGCCGCTGACGGGGATTTCGACGTTCACCTTGCTGCCGGGCTGGGTCGAGTTGATCACGTGCGAGGCCTTCACGGATTTGCCCGCGGCCGTCACGTCGACTTCGACCTTCACGTTCGACTCCGCGCTTTCGCCGGTGTTTTCGACCGTGACCGTGAACGTGGGGCTCCCGCCGCCCGCGATGTGGTTGAGCGTCGGTTCGGGCTGCAGCGTGTTCGTGCCGACCGCGGTGCCGATCAGCGCGCTGCCGTGCGTCCCCGGCGTGACCGACGCGGAGCCCCCCGCTTTCGACTGGCCCGTGAGCCGTTCGACGACGGCGTTCGTTTCGAGCCAGCCGAGGTTCGGGAGCGAGCGGCTGCCCTGGGTCGAGAGCTTGATCCCGTTGGAGTCGAGCGTCTCCTGAATCAGCGGCGCGACGCGCTGGGAGTAGACGACGTCCGAGGCCAGGAACAGCTCCATGTCGCCCGCGATCTTCGGCGCGGCCTGGGCGCTCTGGCCGCCGAGCGCGGTCGGCAGCAGCGCCCCGATCTTCGTGATCCCTTCGACCCTCAGGTCGAGCGCCAGCAGGAAGTTGCGCTGCGCGTCGGTCATTTCCCCCGGCACGCTCAGCCCCTTGGCCCGCGAGGCGAGCTTCTGCGCTTCGACGAGCAGCTGGTTGACCTGGACCTGGACGTTGATGCCCGACTTCCCGGCCGCCCCGGCCAGCGTCGTGAACAGCGGTTTGGCGACCTGGGTGTCGTATTCCAGGGCGATTTCGCCGACGTTGCGGTTGTAGTCCTTCAGCGACTGCTGCTTCTGGGATTTCAGGCAGCCGTTGATGACCAGGACGATGATGATCAGCAGCACGACGGCCGCCCCCGCCGCGATGCGGCGGCGCATCATCAACGTGTGCTGGTCGTACCCGGAGGGGCCGGAGCGGGCGGGCCGGCGCGGGCTGGGACGTCGCGGCGCACCCGGCGCAGCGCGCTCACCCGCCGCGCGTGAGCGCGGCGCCCGGGCTGACGGCCGAGGAGCCGTGTCCTCGCCATCGTCAAAGAACGACAATAGCCTCCACTCCTTTGCAGGGTCCTGAGAGGGCCCCAGTATGACCCGCGGGCTTCATCCCTGACGATTTGCAACTTCTCGCTCATCGCGAATCTTCCTGCAAACCGGCGAGAGGAGAGGGCTTCCCCGCGGCGAACGCGGAAGCCGGTGGAGTCGACAGACACCCTTCCCAAGCACCGCCGGGGCCCGGACGAGACGCTCGACGCCCGTCTCGTCCTCGGCCGCTATCGCCTGCTGGCGAAGCTCGGCGCGGGCGGGTTCGGGGTGGTTTGGCGCGCCCGCGACGAGCTGCTCGGCCGCGAAGTGGCCGTGAAGCTGATCGACCTCGGTCCCGGCGGCGACCCGGACCGCGCCGCGCGCGAGGCCCAGGCCACCGCCCGACTGGCTCACCCGGCGATCGTCGCCCTGTACGAGGCCTGCCCGCAGGGCGAGGCCTTCTACCTGATCTCCGAGCTCGTCCACGGTCAGACGCTCGGGCGCCTGCTGGCCGCGGACGCGCTCTGCGACGAGGAGATCCTCGAGATCGGGATCGACCTCGCCGACGCGCTCGAGCACGCGCACGCCCGGGGGGTCGTCCACCGCGACATCAAGCCCCAGAACGTGCTGATCCCCGACGAGCCTTCGGCCCGCACCGCCCGCGGGCGTCCGGTCGCCGCGAAGCTGACCGACTTCGGCGGGGCGAGCATCGCCGAGGAGGACGCGCTGACCCGCACCGGCGACGTCCTCGGGACGCTCGCCTACATGGCGCCCGAGCAGAGCGAAGGACGCGAGGTGGGCGAGGAGGCCGATCTCTACTCGCTCGCGCTCGTCCTGTACGAGGCGCTCAGCGGCGAGAACCCGGTGCGCGGCGCGACCCCTGCGGCGACCGCGCGACGGATCGGCTCGAGGCTCCCGCCGCTAGCCAGGAGCAGGCGCGACCTTCCCGCCGAGCTGACCTGCGCGCTCGACGACGCGCTCGCGCCCCACCCCCGCGACCGCGGGACCCTGCAGGACCTTCGCGAGGCGCTCGAGGACGCGCTCGAGCAGGGCCTAGAGGCGCCGAGGCGCCGGATCCTCTCGACCCGCCGCCTCGCCGCCGCACCAGCGCCCACGCACCAGCCCCGCCCGCGGATGCCGCGCCGGCCCGGCGCGGAGCCGGTTCCCCGCCTCGCGCCGGCCGGGGAGGCATCCGCCTTCGAGGACGACCCGCCGCCGCTCGCCCAGCAGGGCCGGCTGCCCGCGCGAGACCACGGCGGGCTGCCGCGCACGCTGTGGGTCGCGCTCGCGCTCGCGGGGGCGGTCTGGCTCGCGGTCACGGGCATGCCCGGAGCCGCCCTGCTGCTGCTCGCCGCCCTCGCGCCGTTGGCGGCGATGCCGGTCGAGCCGTACTCGCGCCGGGTCTCGCCGCTGTGGCTCCTCGCGCTGCTTGCCCCGGCGCTCGGCCTCGCCGGTCTCGCCGGCGCCTACCCGGCCGCCGCCGGGCAGGCCGCCCGCTGGCGCCAGCGCGTCGTGCTGGGCGCGCTCGGCTACTGGTGGCTCGTGCTCGCCGAGCCCTTGGCCGCCCGCCGCCTGTGGCTCGGTCCCCCCGCGCACGCGCCCGCCCGCCCCGTCTGGGAGGCGTCGCTCTCGATTGCCGCCTCCCACGTGGTCGGACCGCTGCTGAGCACCGGCGTGCTGCTCGGCGCCGCGCTGTGGGGGGTCGGCGCTCTGGTGCTGCCCTGGATCGTCCGCGGCGCTCACGCCGCACTCGACGTCGTCGCGGCCGTCGTCTGGTCGGCCGCGCTTTGCGCCGCCGCGCCGCGGCTCGACGCCGGCCTCGCGGTCGCGGCGTCTCATCCCTCGCCGCGGGGCGCCGTGCTGGGCGCGGTCCTCGGCGGCCTGCTCGCGATCGGCTCGCGGGCGCTTCGCGGGCCGGTCTAACCCGTCGCAGCGCCCGGAGTGTGCGTAGCATGGCCCTGACGGCCACTTGCCGGACCGCCGTCCCCTGCCCCGCCGCGGTCCGTCCGGGACGGCCCCCGGCGGTAGGGCCCCAATCGAGATGAACCTGCTCAAGAGCGTCGAGAACACGATCGCGAAACTCGTCGAGGGCGCGTTCGGCCGCGCCTTCCGCTCGGAGGTCCGCCCGATGGAACTCGCGCGCAAGCTCGCCCGTGAGATGGACGCCCACCGGACCGTCTCGGTGTCGCGCACCTACGTGCCGAACGAGTACGTCGTGTGGCTCTCCCCGGAGGACCGTGAACGCTACGAAGGCGTCGAGGACGAGGTGATCGAAGAGCTCTGCGCCTACCTGCTCGAGCACGCCCGCCGCGAGGAGCTGATCCTCGCCGGGCCCGTCGCGGTGGGATTCGACACCGACGAGCGGCTGACCCTCGGCGAGTTCGGGATCCAGGCGCAGTTGGTCCGCCCCGACGGTCACAGTTCGCAAGGCGCTGCCGAGCGCCCGCTCGAAGCAGACGAGCACGGCAAGACGATGATCTACAGCACCTCCGCCCGCGTTCGCGGCCCCGTCGAAGACGCGCACGCCCAGCGCGCGCCCCGCGCGCTGCTCGTCCTGGGGGGCCCGCCCACCCGGCGGCTGCTGCTGCCCCCCACGGGCGGCACCGTAGGGCGCAGCCGCGAATGCGACGTGGTGCTCGACGACACCGGCATCTCGCGCCGGCACGCGCAGATCCGGCCCGGGGGCGCGGGCTGGGAGATCGAGGACCTCGGCTCCACCAACGGCGTCCACGTCAACGGCGTCGAGGTGACCGGGCGGCGGGCGCTGCACTCGGGCGATCTGATCGAGTTCGGCTCAACGGAGGCTCGCTTCGAGCTCGCATGAACTCGCTCGATCCCGCATCGGTCGCTCTCAAGTTCGGCTTCCTCGCCGTCATGTACCTGTTCCTGCTGTGGGTCGCCCGCAGCGCGCGGCGCGACCTCGGCGGGTCCACCGCCCCCGAACGCCACGCCGAAGGGGCCGAGATGCCGCCGCCCGACGCGACCGGCATGTACTCGGCCTCGGCGCTCGGCACCGTCGACTACGCCGCGCGGGCTCCGCGCCTGGTCGTCGAGCGCGCGCCGGGCCACGAGGCGGGCATGATCTACGACCTCGACGAAGACCTCGTCCTCGGCCGCGGCGACGCCGCCGCGATCCGCCTCGAGGACCCGTTCGCCTCGGCCCGCCACGCCCGCGTCTACGACCGCGCGGGGAGCGTGATCGTCGAAGACCTCGGCTCGACGAACGGCACTTACCTGAATGAGGAGCTGCTCGAGTCGCCGCGACCGCTGCACCCCGGCGACCGCGTTCGGATCGGCGACAGCGAATTCTCCTTCGAGGTCGACTGAGCGATGGACGCGATCTAGATGCTCCGCGTGGTCGAGCAGTACTCCGGCAGCGACACGGGCCGCCAGCGGCGGGCCAACGAGGACTCGCTGATGGTTCGCTCGCCGCTGTTCGTCGTCGCCGACGGGATGGGCGGCGCCCAGGCCGGCGAGGTCGCCTCCCACCTGGCCGCCGAGACCTTCCGCTCGGGCCTGCCGGACGGGGCCGAGCCGGAGGCCGCCCTTGCGACGCTCGCGCAGGAAGCGAACGCGCGCATCTACGAGCTCTCCCACGCCAACGCCGAGCAGGCCGGGATGGGCACGACGCTGACCGCGGTCTACGTCGGCGAGCTCGAGGTCGCGATCGCGCACGTCGGCGACAGCCGCGCGTACTGCCTGCGCGACGGCGAGCTCTTGCGCCTGACCGACGACCACTCGCTCGTCGACGAGCTGCTCAGGCAGGGACGCCTCACGCCCGAGGAAGCCGTCGAGCACCCGCAGCGATCGGTGATCACCCGCGCCCTCGGCATCGAGGGCTTCGTGGACGTCGACACGCGCTCGTTCCGCGGCATGGCCGGCGATGTCTACCTGCTCTGCAGCGACGGCCTGACGACGATGGTCTCCGAGCAGCAGATCGCCGACGTGCTCGTGCGCGCGGGCAGCCTGCGGGAAGCCGGCGAGGCGCTGATCGGGGCCGCCAACGAGGCCGGCGGCCGCGACAACATCACAGTCGTCCTCCTGCGCCTCGACGAGGTCCAGATGCAGGGCGCGGCGGCCGAGCAGGCGACGATGACGGGCCTGCCCGCCGTGACCGCGACGCCCGCCCCCGAACCGGCCGCCTCGGGCGGGCCGACCGAAGCCCACGCCGTCGCCCCGCCGCCCCCGCGCCGGCCCCGCGCCGCTGAGGGTCCGTCCCCGGCGCCGCGCCGCCGGAGGTTCACGCCGCGCCGCGCCGGCTTTCTCGCCGCGAGCGTCGTCGTGCTGGCGCTGCTCGTGGCCGGCCTGTTCCTGGCGCTTCAGTCGGTCTACTTCATCGGCACCAACGGGCGCGGCCTGGTGACGCTCTACCAGGGCCTGCCCTTCACGCTCCCGGGCAACATCGAGCTCTACAGCAGCCAGTACGTCTCGGGCGTGAGCGCCTCGACGCTCACCGCCGGGCAACGTCACACCCTGCTCGACCACACGCTGCGCTCGGAAGCGAAGGCGGCGTCGCTGATCCACAGCCTCGAAGTCGACGAGCTCGAATGAGTGACTCCCAGAGCGCGACATGAACCGGCCGATCGTCCGCCTCTACGGCCTCGTGGTCGTCCTGTTCGCGCTGCTCGTCGGCTTCACCTCGCGCTGGACGATCTTCGAAGCCTCCTCGCTGCGCGAAAACAAGCTCAACGCGCGCACGCTGCTCGAGCACGAGCGCATAAACCGGGGGCCGATCGTCGCCGCCGACGGGACCGTCCTCGCGCGCAGCCGCCGCAAGAGCGAAGGCGTCTACGAACGCACCTACCCGACCGGCAGCCTGTTCGCGAACACCGTCGGCTACTACTTCACCAACCCGGGCAGCACGGGCATCGAGCGCTTCCGCAGCGCCGACCTCAACGGCCAGACCGACACCGGCCTGCAGGCGATCCTCGATCAGCTCCAGGGGCACAAGCCGACGGGCGAGAAGCTGATCACGACGCTCGACCCGAAGGCGCAGCGTGTCGCGGTCGAAGCGCTCGGCGAACACAAGGGCGCGGTCGTGGCGCTCGAACCGCGCACCGGCGCCGTGACCGTGATGGCGTCCTCGCCGAGCTACGACCCGAACTCGGTCAACTCGCCGACCGCGCTCGAACGGCTGAACCACGACAGCGCCGCGCCGCTGGTCAACCGGGCGACCCAGTTCGGCTACGCGCCCGGCTCGACGTTCAAGGTGGTGACCGCCTCCGCCGCGATCGACACCGGTCGCTTCACTCCCGAATCGCGCCTCAGCGGACGCAACGAAATCCCGATCTCGGGCGTCAAGCTGAAAAACGACGAAAACGAGAGCCTCGGCGAAATAACCCTCACGGAAGCGCTCGCGAAATCGGTCAACACGGTCTGGGCGCAGGTCGCGGAGAAGCTCGGCAAGGGGACGATGGCCGAGTACATGAGCCGCTTCGGCTTCGACCGCAAGCCGCAGCTGGACTATCCGGCGACGGAAATGTCGGCGAGCGGCGAGAGCGCAGGCGAAAGGATCATCCCGCCCACCAGCGAACGAGTCGACGTGGGTCGCATGGGGATCGGCCAGGACAAACTCGCGGTCACGCCCCTGCAGATGGCGGAGGTCGCGGCGACAGTCGCCAACGGCGGCACGCTGATGGTTCCCCACCTCACCTCGCGGATCGTCGACTCCGAAGGCCAGACGGTGCTGAAGGTCCAGCCCCGCGTCCAGTCGGTCGTGATGAAACGGTCCACCGCGGCGGCGGTCAGGTCGATGATGGAAGCGGTCGTCAACGTTGGCACGGGCGTCTCGGCGCAGATCCCGGGCGTGCAGGTAGCGGGCAAGACGGGAACCGCCGAGACCCAGATCGGAACCGCGATCAACAACGTCTGGTTCATCGCGTTCGCTCCGGCGCAGAACCCGCGCGTCGCCGTCGCGGTCACGCTCAGGGGCGTCCCCGGCCAGGGCGCCGCCTTCGCCGCGCCGGTCGCCAAGCAGGTCATCGAAAGGCTGCTCAATGATTGACCCGGACACGATCATCGACGGCCGCTACCGCGTCCTCTCCCGGCTCGGCTCGGGCGGGATGGCCGACGTCTATCTCGCCCACGACCAGCTGCTCGGCCGCGAGGTCGCCGTCAAGATCCTCCACCACCACTTCGCCGAAGACCAGGAGTTCGTCGAGCGCTTCAAGCGCGAGGCCTCGAGCGCCGCCGCGCTCTCCCACCCGAACATCGTCGGGATCTTCGACCGCGGGGAGTGGAACGGCACCTACTACATCGCGATGGAGTACGTCGCGGGTCGGTCGCTGAAGGCGATCGTGCGGGAAAGCGGCCCGCTCGACCCCGACACCGCGATCGACACGGTGATCCAGATCCTCCGCGCGGCCCGCTTCGCCCACCGCCGCGGGGTCATCCACCGCGACCTGAAGCCCCACAACGTGATCCTCGACGAGGAGGGCCGGGCGCGGGTGACGGACTTCGGGATCGCCCGGGCGGGCGCCTCGGACATGACGCTCACCGGCTCGATCATGGGCACCGCGCAGTACCTCTCGCCCGAGCAGGCCCAGGGCTACGCCGTCAGCGCGGCCTCCGACATCTACTCGGTCGGCGTGATCCTCTACGAGCTCCTCACGGGCGTCGTCCCGTTCGAGGGCGACACGGCGGTCGCGGTCGCCTTCAAGCAGGTCTCCGCCGTGCCGCGCCCGCCGAGCGAGCTGAACCCGGCGATCCCACGCTCGCTCGACGCGGTCGTGCTGCGGGCGCTCGCGAAGGACCCGATCGAACGCTACGCCGACGACGACGAGCTGATCGCGGCGCTGCAGACCGAGCGGGCGGCGCTCCCCGCCCACGCCGACGCTCAAGCCGACGGGCACGCCGAGGCGCCGCCGCAGCCCGCGCCGTACGAGCCGCGGACCGGGATCATGCTGGCCGCGCCCGCGCCGTACGAGGAGTACCCGCCCGCCGAGGAGGAGGCGCGGCGGCGGCGCAACCGGCAGATCCTGTGGTGGACGCTCGGCACGCTGCTCGTGCTCGGCGCCGTCGCGGCCGCCGTGCTGCTGCTCCAGCCGGCCGCCAAGGTCTCGGTGCCCGACGTCGGGGGCCAGAGCGAACAGGCCGCCTCGGCCGCCCTGCGTCGCGCCGGGCTGAGCCCCGACCCGTCGCTGTCGCCGAGCTCGACGGTGCCGAGCGGCCTCGTGATCAGCCAGTCGCCCGCGGCGGGGGCGCGGGTGGAAAAGGGCAGCAAGGTCGCGATCGTGGTCTCCGGCGGCCCCGCGAGCGCCCCCGTCACGGACGTCGAAGGGCTGTCCGCCGCCGAAGCGGTCGCGAAGCTCCGCAAGGCGGGCTTCAAGCCCCACGTGACCAAGGAAACGAGCTCGACGGTGCCGGCGGGCAAGGTGATCGGCACGAACCCGACGGCGGGGACCGAGAAGCAACTCGGCAGCCCGGTCGTGGTGCTGGTCTCCAGCGGCCCCGCCCCGGTCAAGGTGCCGGACGTGACCGGGCAGTCGCTGTCCGCCGCCGAAGCGACGCTGACGAACGCGGGGCTGAAGGTCGGCAAGGTGACGAAACGAACCTCCGCCACGCAGGCGCCCGACACGGTGCTCGCCCAGACCCCCGCGACGGGCACCTCCGTGAAGGCCGAAAGCAAGGTCGACCTGACCGTCGCCCAGGCGCCGAAGGAAATCGCGGTCCCGGACGTCGTCGGCGACAGTCAGACGCTCGCGCTCGTCACGCTCGGCCAGGCCGGCTTCAAGCCGAAGACGACCACCGTGCAGACGAGCGAAGCGTCCCAGGTCGGCGTCGTCCTGCGCCAGACCCCCGCGGCCGGCTCGCAGGCCCCGAAGGGCTCGGTCGTGACGGTCGCCGTCGGCGCGCTGGGGCCCGAAACGACGCCGACGACACCCACCACGCCGACGACGCCCACGACGCCGACCCCTGGAGGTCCCGGTGGCTGAGCGGTCCCTCGCGGCGCCCTCGCCGTCGCTTACGGGCTCTGTCAGGACGACCGTCGGCACGCTCCGGGTCGCCGTGCTGGCCGGCGGGCGCTCCTCCGAGCACGACGTCTCGCTCTCCTCCGCGGCGGCGGTCGGCGAGGGTTTGCGCGCGGCCGGCCACGAGGTCGTCCCGATCGAGGTGGGACGCGACGGCGTCTGGCGGCGCGACGGCGCGACGATCAGCGTCACGCCTGGCGAGGGGCTGCCCGGGATCGACGTCGTCTTCGCGGCCCTGCACGGCCCCTACGGGGAGGACGGCTCGATGCAGGGGATGCTCGAGACCCTCGGCGTCCCCTACGTCGGGGCGGGGGTGGCGGCCTCGGCGGTGTGCATGGACAAGGTCCTCTTCAAGGACGTGGCCTCGACGCTCGGCGTTCCGCAGGTCGCCTACGCGGGGATCCGCGAGGCCGAGTTCGCCGCGGACCCCGCCGCCGCGCTCGGTCGGGCCGCCGCGATCGGCTTCCCCTCCTTCGTCAAGCCCGCCCATCTCGGCTCCTCGGTCGGGATCGCGAAGGTCACCGACCGCGAGCAGCTCGCCGCGGCGCTCGGCGTCGCGTTCGCCCACGACGCGCTCGCGATCGTCGAGGCGGCCGCATCCGGGATCGAGGTCGAGTGCGGGGTGCTCGAGGCGCCGGGCGGCGCCGAGCCGCTCGCCTCCGAGCCCGGCGAGATCGTCTTCGAAGGCGAGTTCTACGACTACGAGGCCAAGTACACGCCCGGCGGCATGGAGCTGCTGATCCCGGCCCGCATCTCCGCGAGCGCCCGCGCGCGGGTCCGCGCGCTGGCGGTGAAGACCTTCCGCGCGGTCGGCTGCGAGGGTCTCGCCCGCGTCGACTTCTTCGTCGACGGGGAGGAGGTGCTCGTCAACGAGCTCAACACGATGCCCGGCTTCACCCCGACGAGCGTCTACGCGAAGCTGCTCGCCGCCAGCGGCGTCGAGTACCCGGTCCTCGTCGACCGCCTCTGCCGGCTGGCGCTCGAGCGCCGCGAGCGCGAGTCCGCGCGCCGCAACTGAGCGACTCGAAGATCCGCCGGCGCTCCATGCCGGCCTCCCTATCGGAACAGCGTGACGTCGGCGATCGTCGCGGACTGCCGGCGAGGGGGGAGCGTCGTCATCCAGATCAGGTAGTAGCGGTGGGGCCCCGACAGGGGACGCAGGCGGATCCGTTCGCCGTCGTGGACGTAGCCGCTCTGGCCGACGGGGCCTTTCCATCCGCGGGTCGCGAGCGACGCCGAGTCGCCGTAGGGGAGGGATAGGTCGAGGTGGTCGCCGACGTAGACCTGGACGGCGAAGCCCGGCGTCGGCGTCTGGATCTCGACCCCCCGGCCGACGATGCCGGGCGCCGCGTCGAGGTAGACGCCGAGGCCGGTCCCGCCGGCCTTGCGGAGGTTCCCTTCGTAGTAGCGCTCCGTGCTCCAGGTCGTCGACGGGTCGCTGTCGACGACGTTGCCGATCTGGTCGCGGTTTTCCGGGCCGGTCCCGAACGGGTTGTAGTCGTGCGCCGAGGACTGCCCGAGCGCGACCGCGACGAGCCCCGCGCGCGAGGACGCGCCCGGCGCGGTTCCGGTGCCGCGGTGCGCGTTTTCGCCCGCCAGGAAGAGGAAGATCGCGAGGATCGCGATCAGCAGCCCGAGCGAGACCAGCCAGCGGCCGGGATGCCGGGTCCGCCACGGCAGCCGCCGACGGGCGCGGCCGCGCAGGCTGCGCAGCACGGTCGTCACCTCGCCGGTCGTCTGGCCGCTGCGTGTGGCCTCGATCGCGAGCACGTTTTCCAGGTCGGCGGTCATCTCGCCCGCGTCGGCGTAGCGGTGGGAGAGGTCCTTGGCGACGGCGCGGTCCACGACCGAGGCGGTCGCGGCCGATATCTCCGGCCGGCGGGCCTGCACGTCGGGGATCTCCTCGCGTACGTGCTTCATCGCCACCGCGACGGGGGAGTCGCCGTGGAACGGCACGTCGCCGGTCAGCATCTCGTAGAGGACGATCCCGAGCGAGTACAGGTCCGACTGGGGCGTGACCGCCTGGCCGAGGGCCTGCTCGGGGGAGACGTAGTCGGTCGTGCCGAGCACCCGCCCGGCCATCGTCAGGCCCTCCTCGCTGAGCGACCGCGCGATCCCGAAGTCGGTGATCTTCGCGCCGCCCTCGGGGTCGATCAGGACGTTGTGGGGCTTGACGTCGCGGTGCACGATCCGCTGGTCGTGGGCCGCCCCGAGAGCGCGCGCGATCTCGATCGCATAGGCGAGCGCCTGCGGGACCTCGAGCGGCCCGTCGCGGCGGATCACGCTCTTCAGCGTCTCCCCGTCGACGTATTCGAGCACGATGTAGGGCGTTCCCGCGCCGTGCGGGGCGTCGCCCAGCTCGTCCTCCGGGAGGGGCTCCTCGCCGGCGTCGATCACCGACACGACGTTCGGGTGGTTCAGCTGCGCGATCGAGCGGGCCTCGCGGCGGAAGCGCTCGAGGTGGTCTGAGTCGGTCGCGATCTCGCGGTGCATCAGCTTGATCGCCACGGGCCGCTCGAGCACCGTGTCGAAGGCCTTGTAGACCGTCGACATGCCGCCCCGCCCGATCACCGCGTCGAGCCGGTAGCGACCGCCGATCAGGGTGCCGACCGCTGCCATCGGCTCCCTATTGTGCGCAAGGCGTGGGCGTCGGGCTCAGCCGGCCGCATTCTCGGCCGGCTCGCGGCGTTCCCGACGCCGCCGCGCGACCCAGTAGACGACGCCGATCACGGCCGCCGCGACGACCACGTAGTCGACGTACTCGAAGCCCTTGCGAACGCTCTTCCAGTCGCCGCCGACGGCGTGGCCTGCGATCGCCAGGCCGACGACCCATGGGACCGTGCCGATCAGCGAGAAGACCGTGAAGCGCCCGAGCGGCATCTTCGCGATCCCGGCGGGCAGCGAGACGAACGCGCGCACGACCGGGATCACGCGGCCGAACAGCACCGCGGCCTCGCCGTGGCGCTGGAACCAGCGGTCGGCCTTCTCGACCTGGGCCGGCCCCATGTGGAGCTTCGCCCCGTGCCGTTCGAACAGCTCCAGGCGCCCCCCGCGGCCGACGCCGTAGGCGAACCACGAGCCGACCATCGTTCCGATCAGGCCGGCGAGGATCACCCCGACCATCGTCATGTGGTGATGGGAGGCGCTCTGCGTCGGGTCGGCGACCGCGAAGCCCGCGAACAGCATCACGACCTCGGAGGGGATCGGGATGCACGCGCTCGAGGCGGCCATCAGCACGAAGATCCCGGGCAGGCCGGCTTCGCGCACGAAGTGCGAGGTTTCGTTGACCAGCGATTCGGATATCGAGGCGAGGACCAGCACCGGCGGGCCAACGATAGCGGCAGGCCCTTACGGCGCGATGAGAATCCGCTCTCGGGCGCCCGTGGCGTTACCGTGCCTCGCGATGCGAGTCTGGGTCGATCTGACCAACAGCCCCCACGTCCTGGTGATGCGTCCCGTGATCGCGCGGCTGCGCGAGGAAGGCCACGAGGTGGAGGTCACGGCCCGTGACTTCGCCCAGACGCTCGAGCTCTGCGAGCGCTTCGGGATCGAGCACACGGCGATCGGCAGGCACCGCGGGGGGCGCGTCGCGGCGAAGGCCGGCGGCCTCCTCGCGCGCACCTCGGAGCTCGTGCGCTGGGCGCGCCGCAGCGGGCGCGCTGCGTCCGGGGAGCGCCGGTTCGACATCGCCCTGGGCCACGGCTCCAACGACGTGACGGTCGCCGCGGCGTTGCTGCGGATCCCGAGCGCGACGATGTTCGACTACGAGTGGGCGACGGTTCAGCACAACGTCAACTGCCGCCTGGCCGCGGCCGTCGTCGTGCCCGAGGCGATCCCGCCCGAGCGCCTGCGCCGTTACGGGGCGGCGCGCAAGCTGCGCCGCTACGAGGGCCTGAAGGAGGAGTACTACCTGGCGGACTTCGAGCCCGATCCGGCCGTCCCGGGCGAGCTCGGCCTCGACGCCGGGCGGCCGATCGTGGTCGTGCGCACGCCCCCCGAGCTCGCCCTCTATCACCGCCTGGAGAGCGACCTGTTCGGCGCGGTGCTGGAGCGGTTGCGCGTGGCGGCCGAGCGCGACGGGGTCCAGCCCGTGATCCTGCCGCGCGTCGCCTCCCAGCGCGCGCCGCTCGCGGAGGTCCCGGGCTTCGTCGTGCCCGAGCGCGCGATCGACGCCCAGTCGCTGATCGCGGCCGCGGCGCTCGTGATCTCGGCGGGGGGCACGATGAACCGCGAGGCGGTCGCGCTGGGCGTCCCCGTCTACACGACCTTCCAGGGGCGGATGGGGGCGGTGGACGAACGGCTGATCGGCGAAGGCAGGCTCCGAACGCTGACCGACGCGGGGTCGCTGGAGATACCCGCACGGCCCGAACCGCACCCGAGCGCCCGCGTGCGACGCGATCCGCGCGTCCTGGTCGAGTTGCTCCTCTCGCCCCTCGCGGGCCGCAGAACCGCCCGATCGGGCACCTAGGCCCTTACAATCTCCACAATGCGCCGACGGATCCGCTCGGCGGCCTTCCCGATCCATCGTCACTCGCTGCCCCAGCTCGCAGTGGACGGGGCCCTGGTCGCCCTCGCGTACTACCTCGCCTTCCAGCTCCGCTTCAACAGCGGGCCGCCGAAGCACTACGAAGAGCTGCGCTCGGCGACGCTCTGGTGGGTGCTCGCCGGCAGCCTCCCCGTGCTGGTCCTCTCGGGGGTCTACCAGCGGCGCTGGCGCTACGCGGGCCAGCGCGACTACGAGGCCGTCGTGAGGGCCGTCGTGGCAATCGTCCTGCTGACGGTCGTCGCGATCGAGATCTTCCGCCCGACGCACGCCTACCCGTTCGACGGGAGCCACGAGCGCCACCCGACCGTCGCGGTCGTCTTGCCCAACGGGGTGATCATCCTCTACGCGCTGCTCCTGCTCGCGTTCCTGGTCGGCGTGAGGGGGCTCGCTCGGACGATCTACGAGCGCCGGCCGCTGGCCGCCTTCCGCTCCTCGCGCAAGGGCGACCGGACGGTCCTGATCGCGGGCGCCGGCGAGGGCGGGCGGATGGTCCTGCGCGAGATCATGCGCAACCGCGAGCTCGGTCTCGTCCCGGTCGGCTTTCTGGACGACGATCCCGCCAAGCACCGGCTGCGCATCGACGGGGTGCGGGTGCGTGGCGACACCGAAGGCGACCTGCCGCGCATCCTCGACGACTCCGAGCCCGACGAAGTCATCATCGCGATCCCCTCGGCGCCCGGGTCGACGCGGGCGCGGATCGTCAAAGAGTGCCGCCAGCGGGGGATCCCCGTGCGGACGCTGCCGACGGTCTTCGAGCTGCTGCAGACGCGCGGCGCGCTGGCCCGGCAGGTGCGCGAGGTGCGGGTCGAGGACGTGCTCGGCCGCGAGCCCGTCCACATGGAGCTTGAGACGGTCGGCGCCTACCTGCAGGGCCAGGTCGTGCTCGTCACCGGCGCCGGCGGCTCGATCGGCTCGGAGCTGTGCCGCCAGATCGCCCGCGTGGAGCCGCACCGGATCGTGCTGCTCGACCACGCCGAGGACAACCTCTTCTCGATCCTCCGCGAGCTTCAGGACGAGCGCCACGTGCCGGAGTCGATGCTCGCCGCCGTGCTGGCCGACTGCAAGGAAGAGGAGCGGATGCGCGAGGTCTTCGCCGAGCACCGTCCCTCGATCGTCTTCCACGCGGCGGCCTACAAGCACGTCGGCCTGATGGAGGCCAACCCGGTCGAGGCGGTGCGCAACAACGCGATCGCCACGCAGGTCGTCGCCCACGTGGCGGGCGGCAGCGGCGCGACCCGCTTCGTGCTCGTCTCGACCGACAAGGCCGTCGCCCCGGCGACCGTGATGGGCGCCTCCAAGGCGCTCGCCGAGTTCGCGCTGGAGGCCGCCACGGCTCGCTTCCCGAAGACCCGCTACGCCGCGGTCCGCTTCGGCAACGTGCTCGGGTCCTCGGGCAGCGTCGTCCCGATCTTCCGCCGCCAGATCGAGCGGGGCGGCCCGGTGACGGTCACCGACGAGCGGATGACCCGCTACTTCATGACGATCCCTGAGGCGGTCCAGCTGATCATCCGCTCGGGCTCGCTTGCGGCCTCGCGCGCACCGCAGAACGGGGCCGGCCGCCGGCGGATCTCGGAGACGCCCGCGGGAGCCGACGTCTACGTCCTCGACATGGGCGAACCGGTCAGGATCGTCGACCTCGCCCGCGCGATGATCGAGCTCTCGGGCCTCGACCCGGACCGCGACATCGACGTCGAGATCGTCGGCAGCCGCCCCGGCGAGAAGCTTCACGAGCAGCTCTTCAACAGCTACGAGCGCGCGCGCCCGACAGACGCGGAGAAGATCCTGCGCGCGGAGCGCGAGCCGCTGGGCCTGCAGGCGGTCGAGTCGATGTTCGCGGAGATCCGGCTGCTCGTGCTCGAGGGCGACGCGGCCGGCCTCGCGGCGAAGGTCTCCGAGCTGGCCGTGGACCTGCGCGGCGAGGCCGAGGAGGAGAGCTCGCCCGAGCAGCCGCCGGCGCCGGATTCCGGCCCGGGCGGCGGCGCCGCGACCGCCCCGACGCCCGCCGGGAAGCGCGGTGCGCCTGAGCCCCTCGTACACTCCCCGGATTCATGAGCATCTCGCTGCTCGCCTTCTCGGTTTCGAGCACGTTCACGGAGATCGGCGCGATCGTCGCCTTCGCGGGACTGCTCGGGATCGCCGTCCTCTCGCTGCTCGTCTTCTCCCAGGCGCGGGAGATCCGACGCCTGCGCGAGTGGGCCGGCAGGGCTCCCGAGCGGGCCGCCGACATGGAGCAGCGCGTGTCCGCGGCCGCCGCCGCGCGCGCCCAGCAGGGGGCCGCGGCGACCGCCCCCGCAGTCAGGCAGGTTCCGCGAGCGCAGCCGATCCATGCGCGGCCCGGCGCCCCCGGCACGGTCGTCCCGCCCGGGCAGCCGGTCGCCGCGTCCGGCGCCCCGGCGCCGCCGGTCCCCGCGGGCGCGCCGGCCAGCCCCGCGCCGGCGAACCCTTCGACCTCTCCTCCGGGCGGGGCTCAGCAGCAGCCCGGCGTCCCGGCTGCGCCCGGACAGACCCCCCAGCCGATCCCCTGGCAGCAGCCGGCCGCCAAGCCCCCGGCCCCGCAGTCGCCCCCGCTCGGCGCCCCCGCCTCGGCGGCCGGCGGGCAGCGCGCTGCCGCCGAGCCCGCGAGCCGGAACGGCGCGGCCGAGCAGCCCGCCGCCCCCGTCGCGGCGCCTCCGGCGCCGGCGACCGTCGCCGCGGCTGCGAGCGCGACCGGTGCGACGGCTGCGACCGCCGGGCCGCGCTCGCCCAACCCGCCTGCCGTCGCCGCCCCTCCCGTGGCCGCCGCCGGCGCTCCCGCGGCAGCCGCCGGCGCTGCGGCCCAGACCCCCGCGGAGGCGGGCCGGACACGCCCGCCGCTTCCCCCCGCGCCGAGCGCCCCGCGCCGTCCCGCGGCCCGCGCCGAGGGTGTCGGGGCGACGGCGTCGCGCGCCGTGGCCGCGGGCGGCGCCGCGTCGCGCGTCGGCGCGGAGAGCGTCCGCAGCCGCCGTGGGGGCGGGGAGCGTGCCGAGCGGGAGCGGGGCGGCTCCCGCGGCCGCGTCGCGCTCGTCGCGCTCGGTCTCGCGGCGATCCTCGCGCTGGTCGTCGTGCTCGTGACGAAAGGCTCCTCCTCGCCGACCAAGGCCCACACGGGCACCGTGCAGACGACGGCCGGCACGACCGCGACGACGGCGACGAGCAAACACGCGAGCTCGAAATCCGCCCCCAAGCAGGCGAAGGCGACCCCACCCGCCGAAACGAACGTGGTCGTGCTCAACGGGACCGAAGCGACGGGCCTCGCGTCGCGCGTCTCGACGCAGCTCCAGCAGAGCGGCTACTCGCAGGCGGCGGCCCGTTACGGGCGACCCCCCGGGGCCAACGAAGTCACGGTCGTGGAGTACGCGGCGGGCCACCAGGCCGACGCGGCGCAGGTGGCGCGCTCGCTGTCGGTCAGCCACGTCGAGCCGATGGAACAGGGCGTCTCCGTCCTGGCGGGCTCAGCCAAGGTCGTCGTCGTGGTGGGCGCCGACAAGGCCACCACGACGCCATAGCCGGCTTCCTCGACATCCCCGAGCGGTCCAGCAAGCCGCGCGAGCGCGGCATCACCCACGTGATCGATCGCGGGCTGTCGGTCGCGGAGATCGACGGCCTGCTGGAGGTCGCCGGGCCGAGCGTCGACATCGTCAAGCTCGGGTGGGGCACCGCGCTGGTCACGCAGAACCTGCGCGAGAAGCTGGCCCGCTACGAGGCGCACGGGATCCCGGTCGTGCTGGGGGGGACGCTGACGGAGGTCGCGATCCGCCAGGGACGCGTCGACGGGCTCGTCGCGTGGCTGCGCGAGCTCGGCATCCGCCACGTCGAGATCTCCGACGGGACGATCGAGCTCGCCGCGGAGGTCAAGCGCGAGCTGATCGAACGGCTCGCGAGGGAGTTCACGGTCTTCGCCGAGGTCGGCAGCAAGGACGTCGACTTCATCATGGCCCCCTACGTGTGGGTGGAACAGATCGAACGCGACCTCGAGGCGGGCGCGTGGAAGGTGATCGCCGAGGCGCGCGAGTCGGGCACGGCGGGGATCTACCGCGCCAACGGCGAACCCCGCACGGGGCTGATCGAGGAGATCGCCCACTCGATCGACCCGGACCGGCTGATCTTCGACGCCCCCCAGCAGGCCCAGCAGGTCTGGCTCCTGAAGCACTTCGGGACGGAGTGCAACCTGGGCAACATCGCCCCGGCCGACGTGCTCTCGCTCGAGACGCTGCGGCTGGGCCTGCGCTCGGACACCGTCGAGCGCTTCGCGCTGGGCGGCGAGGATTGAGCGCCGCCGCGGGGGCCGGTGGCGACGCCGAGGAGGGGAGCGCTCATCCGCGGCGGGTCGAGCCGCTGGCGCGAACGGTGTTCGCGGCGCTCGTCCTGGCCTGCTTCTTGGCCTTCTTCCTGACCCAGCGCCTGAAGCACGCGCCGACGGTCGTGCAGCAGTTCTTCCTTTCGACGAACTTCGCCCCGACGCCGACGGGGCGCCACAAAGAAGAGCGGATCTCCTTCAAGCTCTCCCACGCCGAACGCGCGACGGTCGCGATCATCGACTCGCGCGGGAACGTGGTTGCGACCCTGCTGCGGGCCTATCCGGTGGTCCGCTACAAACGGCTCTCGCTGCGCTGGAACGGACGTCGCGGTGAGGCCCGCTCGTTCCGCACCGCGACCGAACCGTCCGGTCACCGCTACCTGATCCCGCGCAACACGGGGCGGCGGGCGCCGGCCGGCGAATACCGCGTGCGCCTGACGCTGAGCGGCCAGAGCAACCCGTACCTCTCGCCCAAGAGCTTCACCCTGGTGGGCCGGTGAGCGGAGCGCTCGCGACGGGCCTGCCCTCGGCCGGGACGCTCGCCGCCCTGCTCGCCGGAGGCGCGGTCGCGGTCGCGGTGCTGGCTGTGCTGATGCGCCGTCGCGAGGATGCGCTGCCCCTGCTGGCGGTCCTCGCGCTGCCCTTCCGCGTGCCGGTCGCGGCGGACGGGCGCACCGTCAACCTGCTGATCCCGCTCTACGTGGTGATCGCGGCGGGCACCGTCGCCCACCTGCTGCCTCGGCTGCTCGCGGCCCGCGCCGGCGCGCCCTCGCTCGCAAGCGCCGAGAGCGCGGGGGATCCCCGCGCGCGGCGGCGTGCGCGGCGCCTGCAGTGGCTGCTGCTCGGCGCGGTCGTGCTCTACGTGCTGCAGATCGCCTACTCCGACGATCGCGCGAAGGCGGCCGAGAACGTGGCCTTCTTCTACGTCCCCTTCGGGCTGCTGTTCGTGCTGCTGCGGGACGTCCGCTGGACGCGCGAGCTGATCGTGCGCTGCCTGGCGCTGCTGGCGGGGCTCGCGGTCGTGCTCGCGGGGGTCGGGTTCGTCGAGTACGGCCAGAAGAAACTGTTCCTGAACCCGAAGCTGGTCGCGGCCAACCAGTACGACAACTTCTTCCGGGTCAACTCGGTCTTCTTCGACCCGAGCATCTACGGGCGCTTTCTGATGCTCGTGATGCTGTGCGTGATGACCGCGGTGCTGTGGGGCTCCCGGCGCGAGGCGAAGATCGGAGCGGCGGTGCTCGCGTGGCTGCTCGCGGGCCTGGTGACGAGCTTCTCGCAGTCGAGCATCGCCGCCCTGCTGGTCGGTCTGGCGGTGCTGGCGGCGTTCTGCTGGGGCTGGGAACGGACCGCGATCGCGGTCGGCGCGCTGGCGCTGCTCGCGGCGGCGGTCGTGGCGCTCGCGCCGGAAGGGTGGCATCTCGGCCTGAGCGGCAAGCACGGCTCGGCGAACAACGCCACGACGGGCCGGGCCGGGCTGGTCGAAGGGGGACTCGAACTGTTCGCCGACCGGCCGCTTGAGGGCTTCGGCTCGGGCTCCTTCGAACGCGAGTACAAGCTCCACGTAAGCGCCCGCCAGGCGACGAGCCAGAACGCGACCTCGGCCTCGCACACGATCCCGGTGACGGTCGCCGCCGAGCAGGGGATCGTCGGCCTGGCCGTCTACGTATCGCTGCTCGTCGCCGCTTTCCTCGTCCTGTTCGACGGCGCCGGCCGCTCGCCCCCGCGGATCGCCCTGGCTGCCTGCTTCGTCGCGCTCGTGCTGCACACGTGGACGTACGCGGACTTCCTCGAGGACCCCTTCACGTGGGCGCTGCTCGCGATCGGCGTGGCGCTCGCCCGCGCGCCGCGCGAGTCGCCGGCGACCCCGCCCGCGACTACCGTCTAGCCGTGCTCGGCTACCTGAGGCGCCTGGTCACGACCGGGGCGGCGTACCAGTTCGGCGACATCCTCGCCAAGGCGCTGGCGCTGATCACGCTCCCCCTCTACACGCACCACCTGAGCCCGAACGCCTACGGCGTGGCCGAATCGCTGCTGACCGCGGTGATCCTCTCGAGCATCGTGCTGCGAGCCGGAGTCGGGGAGGCCTTCATCCGGTTCTATTTCGACGATGAGGATGGGGAGCGCAAGGCCCGCATCGCGCGCACGGCGACGGCGACGGTCGCCTGGAGCACGTCGCTGGCCGCGGTCCTGGCGCTCGTCTTCGCCGGGCCGCTCTCGAAGCTGATCGTCGGCTTCCGCGATCCGCTGCTGCTCGACTGCGCGGTGCTCGGGCTGTGGGCGTTCACGAACCTGGAGGTGGCCTACGCGCAGCTGCGCGTGGACGAACGGTCGCGCGCCTACATCTACGCCTCGGGCGCGAACGTGGCGCTGACGGTGAGCTTCACGGTCGCCCTCGTCGTCTTCGCCGGCGAGGGCGCGCGGGGCCTGCTGCTCGGGAACTTCGCCGCCTCGGCGCTGGTCGTGCTCGGGCTCTGGTGGGGGCTGCGCGGGCGCGTCTCGCTGCGCGTCCGCCCCACGGACCTGCGCGCGATGCTCGCCTTCGGGCTGCCGACGGTCCCCGCCGACGCGAGCGTCTACGCGCTGCAGGTGGTCGACCGCTTCTACCTCTACCGCTCCTACTCGCACGGCGCGGCCGGGCTGTACGCGGTCGCGATCAAGCTCGCCACCGTGGTGTTCGTCGCCGTGCGGGGCTTCCAGTACGCCTGGCCGCCGTTGGCCTACTCGATCGAGGACGACGAGGAGGCGGGCCGGCTCTACTCGCTCGTCACCACCTACTACGTGCTGGCGACGGGCGCGGTCGTCTGCGGCGTGGCGCTGCTCGGGCGCTGGCTGGTGCGGCTGCTCTCCGCCCACCAGTACTTCGGCGCGCACCGCGCGCTGCCGTGGCTGGCGCTCGGCTGGGCGCTGTACGGGCTCTATCTGGTCTTCCTGGCGATCGCGGGTCGCGCGCGCGTGACGAGGCGAAACCTGCCGGCGGCGGCGCTCGGCCTGCTGGTCAACGTCGTGCTGCTCGTCGTCCTCGTCCCCGCGAGCGGCGCGGGGCTGGGCATCGCGGGCGCGGGGCTTGCGCTGTGCGGCGCCTACCTGGCGATGCTGGGCGCGATGTACGCGCTCACGCGACGGCTGTTCCCGGTCGGCTTCGAATGGGTCCGCCTCGCCAAGCTCGTCGCGATCCTCGGCGGCGTCGCGGTCTCGGGCGAGCTGCTGCTCCCCGACCACGGGGCGGCCGGCCTCGCGCTGCGGGCGGCGTGGCTCGCGCTCGTCCCCGCGGGACTGCTCGCGACCCGCTTCGTGCACGCCCACGAGCGCGAGCACGCCCGGCGCTTGTGGGCAGACGGCCGCGCCCGCGTGGCGGCCTTCCGGGCCGGTCACGGCGACGTAGAGGCCTACGCCGAGGATCCGCTCCGCGACGTGTGAGGGGGGCGTCCAACCCCGCGCGCGAGGCTCAAGCCCGTCAGACCTGTAACCGATCAGCCAATATGGTTCAGCTGGCTACTGCCCGGCCGCGCCCCGCGGGGGCCCATGAGCGGCGCGTCCGCGAGGAGGCGCTGCGGCGTCACCGCGAGGAACTCCGCGCTCGCGAGGAGGCTCGCTCGGGCGAGCTCGCCTACCTGCGCGCGCAGCTCGACGTCGCCTCGCGGCTGAACGGACGCCTCGCCGCGGCGCGGGATCCGCGCGAGATGGCCGCGCTCGTGGTCGAGGAGCTGCACGAGTCCTTCGCGTTCTACCTCGCCGCGGTCCAGCAGCTGCACGACGGCGGGACGCTCCACCTCGTAGCGGCGCGCGGGCGGCTCGCGGCCGTGATGGAGGAGTTCCTGCTCGTCGAGCAGCCCGTGCACTCGGGCGTCAACGGCCGCGTCGCCCGCACCGGCCTGACCGAGCTCGTCGCCGACACGCGCCTGGACCCGGACTACGTCGTGCGCGACCCCGGCACCGACCCCCGTTCTGAGCTGAGCGTCCCGATCTTCGTCGACGGCCTCGTCTGGGGAGTGCTGAACATCGAAGGCGCGGAGCCCGACGCGTTCACGGAGGCCGACGCCGTGCTCGTCGAGGCGATCGCGGCGAGCCTCGGCTCGGCGCTGCACCGCGCGCGCCTGATCGAGGAGCTCGAGGGGGCCTTCTCGACGACGCTCGCGCTGCTGACGAGCACTGTCGAGGCGAAGGACGATTACACGGCCGACCACGGCGAGGACGTCGCGGAGATGGCCGAGCTGGTGGCGCTGCGGATGGGACTCGGCGCCGGGGAGGCGCGCGACGTGCGTCTCGCCGCGCTGCTCCACGACATCGGCAAGGTCGCCGTGCCCAGCGAGATCCTGCTGAAGCCCGGCCCGCTGACCGACGAGGAGTGGGTCACGATGCGCGGCCACGCCGCGGCGGGCGGGGACCTCGTCGCCCGGATCGCGGCCTTCGCGCACCTGGCGCCGGCGGTGCGGGCGAGCCACGAGCGCTGGGACGGCGGCGGCTACCCCGACGGGCTGGCGGGCGAGGAGATCCCGCTCGCGGCGCGCATCATCGCCGCCTGCGACAGCTACGACGCGATCGTCACCGACCGTCCCTACCGCCCCGCGCGCTCGCCGCTCGAGGCGATCGAGGAGCTCGACCGCGTGCGCGGGACCCAGCTCGACCCGGCCGTCGTCGCCGTGTTGATCGAAGAGCTCCGTCAGCCCTCGCGGTTGTAGCGCTCGGCCGCCTCGCGTAGGCCCTCGCCGCGTCCGGGTCTCAGCGTCGCGGTGACGTGGCGCCACATGCGCCGCGGGTCGCGCCGCGGGAGGACGAGCGCGGCCAGGGCCCTGACGGCGTACGCGTAGGCCGTCAGCCAGCGCACCGCCCGGGCGGCCGCGGCGGAGTGGTGCTTTCGCATGTAGAGGTCGCGGTTGCGCGCGAGCTCGACGATGCGCCGCTCGGGCACCGCGCCGGTCGCGAGCTGCTCGTGGTGGATCGCGCGGGCGGCGGGCACGAACAGGCTGCTCCAGCCGGCCTTGCGGAGCCGGTAGGCGAAGTCGACCTCGTCGGAGTAGACGAAGAAGTCCGGGTCCAGGTAGCCGACCTCGGCGGCGGCCGCCCGCCGCACGAGCAGCGCGGAGGACTGGCACCAGTCGACCTCGCGCACGGCCGTCCCGCGGCTCTGGACCGTGAAGAGGCGGTGCAGGAAGAGCGCGCCTGCCAGGGCCGTCGCGGGGCTCGGGAAGCGCCACGCGCAGGGCTGGGGGGTGAGCCCGTCCCCATCCTCCCTCAGCAGCCGAGCGCCCGCGAGCGCCGCGCGGGGGTGCTCCTCGAGCGCCCGCCGCAGCTCGGCCGTCGCGCCGGGCAGCAGCTCCGAGTCCTCGTTGAGGAGCAGGGCGTAGCGGCCCCGCGCGGTCCCCAGCAGCTCGCTGTCGTTGGACGCCTTGCCGCGGCGCTCGCCGAGCGCGATCGTGCGGTCGACGGCGGGGTGCGCCTCGGCGGCCGCGGCCGACCCGTCGCGGGAGCCGTTGTCGAGCACCAGCACCTCCGTTGCGAACGGCAGCGTCTCGCGCTCGCGGGCGATCGCGTCGAGGCCCCGCAGAAGCAGCTCCCGCTGGGAGGTGTTCACGACGCAGAAGCTGAGCTCGACGTCTGCGGCGTCTCGCCCCGGGGCGGCCATGGCGGCATTCTCGCCGCTTCGGCCTATTGTCCGTCGCCGTGCGCGTGCACCTGGTTGACCCCTCGGCGTTCACACCGCCCTACGACCACGCCCTTGCCGCGTCGCTCGCCGCAGCCGGGGCCGAGGTCGAGCTGTTCACGAGCCGCTTCGCCTACGGGCCGGTGATGCCCGCCGCGGGCTACCGCCGCGAGGAGCTCTTCTACCGCCTGGCGGCCCGGGTCGGGAACGACCGCGCACGGCGACTGGTCAAGCTCGCGGAGCACGTGCCCGACATGCTCCGCTACCGCAGACGATCCGCGGCGGCCGACGTCGTGCACTTCCAGTGGCTGACCGTCCAGCACCTCGACGGCGGCCTGCTGCCCGAGCGCCGCCGCGGGCGCCCGCTGCTCCTGACCGCGCACGACGTCCTGCCGCGCGAGGCGCGACCCGGGCAGCGCGCCGCCCAGCGCAGGCTCTACCGGTGCTTCGACGCGGTGATCGCGCACTCCGAGCACGGCCGGCGCCGTCTGATCGACGAGCTCGGCGTCGAGCGCGAGCGCGTCCACGTGATCCCCCACGGGGTCTTCGCCCACCTCGCCGAGCGGAGGATCGAGGACCAGTCCGCCCGCCCTACGTTCCAGACCGAGAAGCCGGTCGTCCTCTGCTTCGGGCTGATGCGCCCGTACAAGGGCATCGACGTCCTGCTCGACGCGTGGCGGGGGATCGAGGGCGCGGAGCTCTGGATCGTGGGCATGCCGCGAATGGACGTCGCGCCGCTGCGCGCCGCCGCGCCGCCGAGCGTTCGCTTCGTGCCCCGCTTCGTCGGCGACGCCGAGCTGCCCGCGTACTTCCGTGCCGCCTCGCTGGTCGTGCTGCCCTACCGGGAGATCGACCAGTCGGGCGTGCTCTTCACGGCGCTCGCGTTCGGCAGGCCGCTGCTGCTGAGCGACGTGGGGGGATTCCCGGAGATCGCGGCGACCGGCGCCGCGCGGATCGTCCCGGCCGGCGACCCCGGCGCCCTGCACGACGCGCTCGCGTCCCTGATCGCCGATCCCGCGGCGCTCGGGGAGATGGCCGTCGCGGCCCAGCGGGCCTGCGCGGGGGAGTACTCCTGGTCGGTGATCGCCCGCCGCACGCTCGACCTCTACGAGCGCCTGCGCGCGGCCTGAGGCTCTAGTCCTGCCAGAAGTCGTGGAGCAGCTCGCCGTCGGACTCGTGGCGGGGCCCGAAGACGAGCACGGTGAGACCGTCCTCGCCCGCCTCGAAGGCGCGCGCGACGCGCGGCGCGATGCGGATCGCGTCGTGACGGGAGACGTCGCGGATCTCGTCGTCGAGCCTGACCCGGCCGGAGCCCTCGAGCACGACGCAGACCTCCTCGGCGTTCTCGTGACGGTGCCCGAACGCCTGCCGGCGGCCCGGGCGCAGGACGTGGTAGGCGAAGCCGGTCGTCTCGGCGCCGAGCTCCTCGCGCGGGAAGTGCGCCTCGCCGACCTCCGAGAGCCCGAACTCGACCGCGCTGTCCTTCGTCTCGTCGAGGTTGCGGATCGTGTAGTCCATCGGTCGCGAGTCTATTACCCGCGAGAATGCCGTTTGTGACGGTCCTCGCGGCGATCTTCTGGCTCTGCGCGGCCGCGATCGTGTGGACGCAGCTCGGCTACGCCGCCGCGCTCGCGCTGCTCGCGCGACTGCGCGGCGGCGGTCCTGAGCGCCCGCCCGCGGAGGCGCCCGCGCGGCTGCCTTCGCTGACGCTGATAGTCGCCGCCCACGACGAGCAGGAGGTCATCGCCGAGAAGGTCGCGAACGCGCTCGAGCTCGACTACCCGCGCGAGCTCCTAGAGGTGATCGTCGCCTGCGATGGGTGCGAAGACGAGACGGCAGCGCGGGCGAGAGAGGCGGGCGCCGACCTCGTGCTGGAGCTGCCCCGCGGCGGCAAGATCCGGGCCCAGGACGCGGCGGTCGAGAGAGCCGGCGGTGAGCTCGTCGCGTTCTCCGACGCGAACGCGCTGTGGGAGCCCGACGCGGCCCGCGAGCTGGCCGGCGTCTTCGCCGACCCGCGGGTCGGCTACGCGTGCGGCCAGGTCCGCTTCGTCCAGGCGGCCGAGGGTCGCGCGGGCGGGAACCAGGAGGGGCTCTACTGGCGCTACGAGATGGCGGTGCGCGAGCGCGAGTCCCGGCTCTCCTCGATCACGGCGGGCAACGGGGCGATCTACGCGACCCGCCGCGAGGCCTACGTCGTCGTCGACCCGATCATGGGCCACGACCTGTCGCTCCCCTTCAACATGGTCAAGCGCGGGTTGCGGGCCGTCTACGTGCCCCGGGCGCGGGCGACCGAGAAGATGGTCCCGACGATCGAGGGCGAGTTCGCCCGCAAGCGGCGGATGATGAGCCACACGTGGCCGATCCTGCTGCGGGGCGGGATGCTCTCGCCGCGCGGCTACACGCCGGGTTACGCGGCGATGGTGTTCTCGCATCGTGTTCTCCGTTACGCGCTGCCGTTCCTGCACGCGACGGCGCTGGCGGCGAACGTCGACCTCGTGGCAGTGAGCAGCGGCTCGACGCGCACGCTCTACATCGCCACGCTCGGGCTTCAGGCCGCGCTCCTCCTGGGCTCCGCTCTGGCCGGCGCGGTCCGGTGGCGACCGCTCCTCCTCGCCCGCTACTACGTGCTCACCGCCGCCTCGCCCGCGGCCGGGCTGTGGGACTGGCTGCGTCACGGGACCGACGCGGCGTGGGAGGCCGCGGAGGGGACGCGCTAGGCCGCGCGGCTCACGCCGCCAGCGCGCGCTCGACGTACACGCCAGGCCCGGTCGGCTCGGGCAGCGCTTCGTCGTTGGCTGCCATCAGCTCGAGGTGCGCCGCGATCGCCGAGCGCATTTCGGCGATGCAGTCGTCGATCGTGGCGCCTGTCGCGACGCAGCCCAGCACGTCCGGCGACCACGCGGAAAAGTTGGATGGGGGCCCGCCCTCGATCAGGATGAGATAGCGCTCGGAATCGTTCATCGCCGAAGTCCCGCCTGTCGCATGATGCTCGCCGCCGTCTTCTCCAACAGGTCATCCCGCGGATGGCCGGCAACTGTCACGGTACCGCGCCGGACCGGATGACGGAATTGACGGTGGCTGCCCTTCTGTCGCACCTGCCGCCAGCCTGCAGCTTCAATCACCTTGATGATCTCGCGAACCTTGATGACGCGGAAGCTAGGCGCGGAATGCGATGGCCCTCCGCAGCGCTGACACAATCCCCGCCGTGCTGCGCCGCGCCGTCGACATCGTCGTATCCGCCACAGTTCTCCTCCTCGCGAGTCCACTGCTCGCTCTCGCCGCGCTCGCCATCAAGCTCGAGAGTCGCGGCCCGGTGCTCTACCGTCAGCGCCGCTCGGGCCTGGATGGGGCGCCCTTCGAGGTGCTGAAACTGCGCACGATGGTCGACGGGGCCGAGCGGATCGGCGCGGGCCTCGCGATCGACGCGGGCGACGCCCGCGTCACGCGGGTCGGAGCGCTGCTGCGGCGCACGTCGGTCGACGAGCTGCCGAACCTCCTCAACGTGCTGCGCGGCGAGATGTCGCTGATCGGCCCGCGCCCCACGCTGCCCGTGCAGGTCGAGCAGTACACCGAGCGCCAGCGCGGGCGCCTGGCCGTCAAGCCCGGGATCACCGGGTGGGCGCAGGTCAACGGCCGCGCGTCGTTGCCGTGGGCGGAGCGGATCGAGCTCGACCTCTACTACATCGAGCACCGCTCGCTGCGGCTCGACCTGCGTATCCTCGCCCGCACGGTGGCGATGGTGTTCGGCGGGCATGGCCTCTACAAGGGACCCACGGGCGGCTGGGAGGGCGAGGTGTGAGCCAGCCCGAGCTGCCCGCGATCCTGCTGACGGCGGCGGGCAAGCGCTACGACATCGTGTCCTGCTTCGCACGGCTGACGAAGACGATCGTCGCCGACGCCTCGCCGCTCGCGCCCGCGCAGTACGCGGCGCAGGTGCGCGTCACGGTCCCGCGGATGGACGACCCGGACTACGTGCCCGCGCTCGCCGAGCTGTGCGAGCGGCACGGGGTCGGGGCGGTCCTACCCCTGACCGACCTCGACATCGAGATCCTCGCCCGGGCGCGCGAGGACGGCGTCCTGCCGGCGCTCGTCCCGTCCTCGGAGGTGGCCGTCGCCACCTACGACAAGTACGAGACCCATCTCCTGCTGCGGCGGCTCGGCCTGCCCTCGCCGCC